>Ga0154332_112_pt2 | contig 191367 bp, 171 predicted proteins | sample RifGroA2_FD_115860 | JGI IMG/M metagenome (GOLD analysis project Ga0154332, IMG submission 115860) | Omnitrophica WOR_2 bacterium GWA2_45_18 | reverse complement strand
TACATTACAGCCAAGAGTTAATTAACCCTTCTGTTTGAGGTCACTGTCGCTGAAAAAACGGGGATGGTGAGATCGAAGGATTGTCGGTGTAAAATGAGTCCTTTAAAAACAAAAATAATTAGAAGATCGAAAAATATCTCAGAAATTATTGTTTTTGATGATAAAGAACCAAATGATTCTCGGGTTACTTACGAGATAAATAAACAAAAGAAAGAAATTAAATTTTATCCAAGTCCTCAAGGATATCCGGTTTATTTTGATAAGATTACGATAAAGGGTTTTGATCGTCTGCCAGATGAATTTAACCAGAAAGGTTATATTAAAGCAGGAGTTTTTTATTATTTAAATTCAAGATTAAATGAAAAAAAGGCAAAAGAAATTACTGTATCAAAAGATGGAGACAACTTTTTTAAGAAAAACAGGGTGCAACTCAATTATAGGACTTTTCAAAATCTTAAAGATAAATTGTCAGCAATTAATAACGAATCAAAGATAGATAAATCCTTAATGACTGCTGATTTCTTTCATGAGGTATTTCCAGGAAAATTTGCAAAGCCAATATTGAATTATTCTCAGAAGGTCCAAAAATTAGTGGGTAACGTTGACGAGAATGTTATTAAATATCTAAAGACGGATGATGTTGCAAAATTAATTGAATTCTTTGAACAATTAATAAAAAGAAAATATAAAGCATCTCAACATAAAAGAAAACTATTAAATTCTGCAAAAATCAAGGTTGATAACATTGCCATTGATCAGGTTATTAAGGAGTTTGAAGAATTATTAAAAAGTGGGGGTTCTGAGAGTGATTGGGGTGAGTATTTAAAGAAGAATCTATTTTTAATTGATTCAAAATATGTTCAAGTAATTTCAGAGCTGAATGTGATTTTAGCGAGATGCAGAAAGGTAGATTTTGGACTGGTTGATGTACAAGGTTATCTTGATATATTTGAAATAAAAAAACCTTCGACAGCGCTTCTTGCTAAAAACCAAGATAGAGGTAATTATTATTGGAGTTCAGAGGCAACCAAGACAATTGTGCAAGCCGAGAAATATCTTTACAACGCTGAGAGAAAAGCATCTGTTCTTAAAGATGATATTAAAAGAGAAATTGGTTTTGATGTCGAAGTGATTCGACCGAGAGCCATTATTATAATGGGGACGATGAAACAATTAGATAATACTAAAAAGAAAGAAGACTTCCGGGTTTTGCGAATGTCGTTAAAAAATTTAGAAATAATTTTGTATGATGAATTATTAGAGAGAATAAAGATACAAAAGAAAAAAATATTTATTGAGTAAGAGATTTAACTGTTGGGATAGCTAAGCCAGTCTGGCCCTAATCAATGAAATCCCAATCCTTGGCCTAGGATTTTTCTTTAAGCGTATATACTTCTATTACCAGATAATCCCTTTCGCTTCTTTTGTCAATATTATGTCATACGCGTCAAGGACGGCGCCCCGCAAGCGGGGCTTGCAAGTGAACTTCGTTCATCCTTGACGCGTATGCCTTTTTTTGGTCAAAAAGAATCGAAAGGAGCCGGTTATGCCCATTCTCAAATTTTCCGAGATCGTTATTTTTCACTCAATGCTGAATCCAAGCTTTGGCTTGGATTCTCTGGAACCCCGCCTTTTCTGTTAACGTTCTTGAGGTAGGCGGGGTGAAAGCAAGATAAAGAAAATGTATGACATTTTGAATTTTACACAGGAATTTTGGTCAAAATGAATGACGTTTTGAAAATGTATGACATTGGACATTCCCCCCGTTTTTTTTCAGAATTATTTCGTTCAAAAATAATGTCATACAATGTCATACAAAATCAAAAATGTATGACATTTTCTAACCCGAATTATGCGTAAAATCGAAAAATGTATGACATTCCTTTATCTTGCTTCCAGACCCCGCTTCAATTTTATGTATAGAAAAGCGGGGTCATCCAGAGAAAAAGCGGAGCTTTTTCCGCTTAAGACCTTGCCATCTTGAAAATCATCGTATATACTTTCAGCAACTTTAAAATTGTGCTGATTTTGGGTAGTTACCATGTGCTATGTTGACACGTCCTAAAATAGGTTGACAGTAAAAAGGAGTCAACCTATGGTAAAAGGAAGTAGAATAATGGTTCAGTATAGCGACGCCTTCAAGCGCAAAGTGTTGCAAGAAATCGAAGATGGGCGCTTAACGCAAGCTGAAGCAAGGCGAAAGTACGGGATTAAATATTATATGACCCTTCGCCGTTGGATCAAACAATGTGGTAAAAATCATTTACTCAGTCGAACCGTGAGGATCGAAATGCCCAATGAAGTCCAACCCAAAGAAACGATCAAGGAACTGAAAATCGAGAAGCAACAATTAGAATCGGCCCTGGCGCAGACGCAGTTAAAATTGATTGCGATGGAGTCGCTGGTCGAGGTAGCCGAAGAACATTTTAAGATCGATATTAAAAAAAAATTTGGCACCATGCTGCAGACCGGGCCCGGCAAAAAGCTCAAAAGTTAGATCTTCCCTGCGGTCTGGGAGCGATCAGCGGGTGTTACGGTTATAGCCGGCAGGCCTGGTATAAGCGCCGGGATTTTGAAAAAGAGCAAGAAAGCGAGAATACGTTGATCAAAGAAGCAGTATTAAAAGTTCGATATCGGCAACCACGCGTAGGAGGCCGCAAATTGATGATCCATATCAATGCAGCCTTGGGTTCTCAAAAGATTACCGTAGGGCGTGATCGACTTTTTGACCTTCTGCGTGGTTGGGATCTGTTGATCCGGCCCAAAAGAAATTATAAAAGAACGACGAATTCCCAACACCGATTTAAAGTGCACAAAAATCTGATCAAGGACAAAGGAGCCAAACGGCCTAACGAAATATTCGTCTCGGATATCACCTATGTCAAGACTTGCGAGAATTTTTGCTATCTATTCCTGATCACAGATCAATATTCCCGCAAGATTGTCGGTTATGATGTCAGTCTCAGCTTAGGGATCGAGGGGGCATTAAGATCTTTGGAGATGGCCCTCTCTGGTGTCCGTCCTAAACTTCCCTTGATCCATCATTCGGACCGAGGCATTCAATACTGCAGCCATGACTACGTTAATTTGCTCGTGAAGAATAAAGTCCGAATCAGCATGACTGAAGAAAATCATGTATACGAAAACGCCCTGGCCGAGCGCGTCAACGGCATTCTAAAAACAGAACTTTTAGGAAACACCGAGGACCTTCCTTTGATCGTTGTGAAACGTCTGATCATTGAAGCCATTGAAATCTATAACAATGAACGATTACACATGAATTTGGGATATCGTACCCCAGCGGCTGTCCACAACAGCCTTAACTAAATTGTCAACTATTTTAGGACAAGACATTTTCGGGCGTCCTTTTGCCGGAAGCGAGCACGCGGAAATTTGGAACGAAACGCTTCAAAAGATTGCGGATGAATGTTACAATCATAAAGCGTTGCAGTCGATAGAGGGCAAGTTTGGAGCCCGGCTGCATCATAAAAGAATTGATAAATCGGGCAGGGTGTCGCATACGGGAACAGGTTATTTGGAGCCTGTCCACGCTGACAAAAGGTTTTACGTCAGTCCTGTGTCATACAGTTCGCAGGGCTCAACCGCACCCACCCCAGTTATAATTCTCTCAAGTCAAATCGTGAGAGATCGAAAGCCCTGATGGCAGTTTTCCATCGGGGCTTTCATATTGCTTGATGTTGCAAAGAGTTAGGGCATTTAGCAAAAATGAGTTTACGCGAATAATTCCAGCCGACTCTCCATCAAATAAACTCCTCCCAAAATGCCGATATTCTGGCAAAATTAATTGAAAACATCTCACATTTCTCGGCTATTTTAAGCCGCGTATTTTAGGGATATTAATACGGATATCCTATTCTTCACCGAGCGATCAAAAAGCCAGACTAGACCTAAAATAGAAATTGGCTGATTTTGCGCGTATTTTCAGTGGCATAAAATAGAGAAGAACAGAGAGGATTATTGACAATTCTCATGTTTTCTACTAATATCATAATCCGATATCGAAATCCGATACAGATAAGGTTGAAATTATGGATCAACTCTCTAAAAGTTTTTTCTTGGGATTCATCAAGATTCACATCCTGCACCACGCGGCCAAAGAACCGGTGTACGGTCTTTGGTTGATAGAAGAATTAGGGCATCATGGCTATGAAGTCAGCCCTGGAACGCTGTATCCTATTTTTCATTCATTAGAGAAGGACGGTTTGCTCAAATCCTATAAAGAAGTGGTGGAGGGGAAAGTGCGGAAATATTATCGCACGACTCCCAAAGGAAAAGAACTATTACGCAAAGCAAAATCAAAGATTCAGGAACTTATAGATGAGGTTATGGAATGACAGATGAACCCAAAAGCCGTTTGTCCCGCCAATTAACAACGTGGGATGCCGTTATTATTGGAATAAGTGCCATGATCGGCTCCGGGATTTTTGTGGCGATTGGCCCTGCGGCCGGGAGCGCGGGTTCCGGTATTTTAATTGGAATCATCGTTGCCGCTTGCGTTGCCTATTGCAATGCTACCTCATCCGCTCAATTGGCCGCTGTTTATCCGGAATCAGGTGGAACATATATTTATGGGCGTAAACAATTGAGTCCGTTCTGGGGATGGCTGGCGGGCTGGGCTTTTGTGGTCGGAAAGCTGGCCAGTTGTGCCGCGGCGGCATTGACCTTTGGTTATTATGTGTATCCTTCTTTGGCAAAATTCTTATCATTGGGAGCCGTCATCGGTTTAACGGTCCTGAATTATTTTGGTATACAAAAAACAGCCCGTATGACTTGGGGGATTGTGATGCTGGTATTAGGCGCTCTGGCAATGATAGTGGCTACTTCTCTCTTTGGTGGGAAAGCGGATGTTGCTCATTTAAGCCCGCTTTTGGGGGATCATGGTATACAAGGAATCTTGCGCTCGGCGGCCTTGATGTTTTTTGCGTTTGCTGGATATGCCCGTATCGCCACGATGGGAGAAGAAATAAAGAATCCCCGCCAGACAATTCCTAAAGCCATTGTTATGGCTCTGGTCATTACAACGTTCATTTATCTGAGTGTTGTCGCCAGCGCTCTTCTGGCCATTGGCCCTCTGGAAATGGCTCAGTCCAAGGCCCCGCTTGCTGAGGCAGTGAATGCCGGAAAGTTCTTTTGGCTAACTCCGGTTGTTCGTTTAGGTGCGGCAGTGGCAACGCTTGGCGTATTGCTTTCTTTGATGGTTGGGATCAGCCGGACGATTTTTTCGATGGCGGCCAATCGCGACCTTCCCCATGGGCTGTCTATCGTTCATCCCAAGTTCAAAGTGCCGCATCGTGCGGAAATTATAGTGGCTTTTTTTATTGGCTTAATCGTTATGATCGGCGATGTCCGGTCAGCGGTTGGTTTTAGTGCTTTTACGATTCTTATTTATTACGCGATCACGAATGCCTCTGCGATATCTCTTCCCAAGGAGAAACGACTTTGGCCCCGCTATTTTGCGGGAGTTGGATTGTGTTCCTGTTTGCTTTTGGCCTTAAGCCTTCCCGTACAGTCGTTAATCGTGGGAGGGATCGTTATAACGGCAGGGGCCATTATTTATTTCATGAAGAGCAAAATTTGAAATCTTAAGGGGATATATGAAACAGAAATATTTTATTAGCATAGGATTCGTCGTCTTGATCGGTGTGATCATTGTGCTCGTTTTTAGAGTCACTTCGTTGCAAAAAGAAACGGCCGACAATAATCAGAAATTATCTGCGCGTATTGCCAATTTTGAATCATCGATCAATAGTCTGAACAAAACCATCGATTCCCTTAAAGAACAAGTCCCCGGATTAGGTGAGTACATGACAACGATACAGCTTCATATGGCAAAGCTGTGGTTCGCGGGGCAGGCGAAGAATTGGGATCTGGCGAAATTCGAGGTTCATGAGATTGAAGAAACAATGGAGGTGGTCGCGAATTTAAACATCACTAGAAAGGATGTCAACATTTCCTCTGTAATCCAATCCGTACTTAATTCTCAAATCCCCGATTTAGAAAAAGCTATTCAGGAAAAAAGTCTGGTGAAGTTTGAAACCGCTTACGAACAAACCGTGATTACTTGCAACAGCTGCCATAATGCTGTTGGGCATCAATTTATCCATGTTATCAAACCGACATCCCCGCCTGTTACCAATCAAAAGTGGGAGCCGGTGTTGCCAGACCAAGAAACGGATTAATGAGGGTTGAAATAATTTGAGAGGATGCTTTGGAATGAAGATTCGAGAAAGCGGCATGCCGGAGCGGGATATGTGGGAGAACTTCTTCGATCCTCAGAAAGTTCTCGGGACGCTCGGTATCAATAATCAAATCAATGATGTGGCAGAGTTCGGATGCGGGTACGGGACATTTACCATTCCGGCCGCTAAAATTATTAAAGGAAAGCTTTATGCTTTCGACATTGAGCCGGACATGATCCGTATGACTCGCGAGGAAGCAGAAAGACAAGGGTTGAATAACGTTCAAACGGTGTTGCGCGATTTTATGGCAGAAGGATCAGGATTGCCGGATGAAAGCATGGACTATGCGATGCTCTTTAATATCCTCCATCTTGAAAAGCCGACTGTGTTGTTGAGTGAGGTCAGGCGAATTCTGAGATCGGGAGGTAAGCTCGGAATTATTCATTGGAATTACGATCCGGCAACGCCTCGCGGGCCGTCGATGGATATTCGTCCCAAGCCGGAGGAGTGTTTGAGATGGGCGCAAAGCGTCGGATTCACTGATCCTGTCCAATATGATTTGAAACCGCACCATTACGGAATTGTTTTGATTAAAAAGGGGGCTGGAAAATGAAAATAGGAGTGATCATTTCAAGTAATGATGCCGAAACCTGCTGGAACGCGCTTCGGTATGCGAATTTCTCAATAGGACAGAAAGACGAAGTGAAAGTGTTTTTCATGGGGAAAGGCGTTGAATATCAAAAGGTCAGCACGGATAAATTCAACACTATTGAGCAGGCGGATAAATTCTTAAAATCATCCGGCAAGATTTACGCCTGCGGCACATGCATTAAATCAAGAGAGCAGGAAGGATCAGAGATGTGCCCTATATCAACGATGAAAGATATGTATGAGATTGTGAAAGAAAGTGATAAGGTCGCGACTTTTTAAGAAAGAGAGGATCGATCCATGAAAAAAAGATACCGGCTAATTTTAATAGTGTTCGTTCTTACGATGTCATTAGCCGTTTCACAAGTGTATGCTGAAGATGGCAAAGAAGATAAAGTCGCCGTCAGCCTCGCGCAAGAAAATTGGGACGGGAAGATTGTGCAATATGGAACGATGCATGAGGCTATAGGACAAAAGCAGTATGAGGGGCGTGTTTCGCTCGATGAAGTTGTTAATAAACCTCACTTTTACGGTGTGGCCGCATTGGAAAAATTAAAAGGCGAAGCCACTTTTTCTGATTCTGGCGCAACGATCACGGTCGTGACCGCGGACGGGGGTCTTAATTCGATTAAAGAGAAACAGATTCAAGCGACACTTCTGGCTGGTGCTTATGTCTCTTTTTGGAGTGAACATAAGATTGAAAAGGACACGCCTCCTTCGGAATTAGACAATTTGATCCGTAATAAGGCGGTTGAATCCGGTTTTGATGTTTCCAAACCGTTTGTATTCACACTCGATGGGGAATTCAGTGAAGTCAAATTGCATGTCATCAATGGGGAATGCCCGATGCACGCGCGGCTTAGGAAGATCGAGATTCCAAAGGAGTCAAAACCATTTGAAGGCGAGTACACAAGAATAAGCGGTAAGGTTATTGGGATTTATGCAAGTAATGCGGTAGGAATCTTGACCCATCCAGATACATCAACCCATCTTCATCTGATTTTTAAAGACGAGGTCTCCGGTGAAATGGTTACGGGGCATGTTGAACAGCTTGGATTGGTTAGTGGTGTAATTTTGAAGCTTCCCTTAAAGAGTTGATGGGGGCGGGGTAATAAATGGTCTCTAACCTTCTCCAGCCAGTGATCCTTTGAATTCATAATTCATTTACAAAAAACGAGTACCGTAACCCCGTGGAAATAGATCATCGGGGGTTTTTATTTGGTTGATATTCAAGTTGAAATAAATGCTGTATTGACAACTCATAAATCCCTGTTAATCTAAATAACAGGATGGTTATATAAATATGTTGAATACGACAGAGAAACTTTTCAAAAATTTTGCTGATAAGAACCGGTTGAGGATATTGAATCTCCTTCAACAGCGGAAGATGTGCGTCTGTGAGCTTGCTTTTGTGTTGCAAGTGACCCAGCCCAGCGTTTCACGGCATTTAAAGAGGATAAAGGAATCCGGGTTGATCGGGGATGAGCAGGACGGTTTATGGACGAATTATTTCCTAAAGGACACCCCAGCAGGTAAAAATCTCGTTTCTTGGCTAAAGACTTATTTGAGGGACGATCAGGTTATTAAAGCGGATATGGATCGATTGAAAAAAGTAGATAGGACAAAACTTTGCTGTAAGTAAAAATTTTTTAACTAAACCATATAACAGAATAGTTATATAAATAAAGGAGGCTTAACATGACTCAAGAGACGGAAGTAAAACAAGAGAAAAAGAAAGGGTTTTGGGGTAGATTGATGGAAAAATTGGATAAAAAGATGGAAGAGAAGTCAAAGAAAACATCCTGTTGTAGCGGTGGTTTAGACAAAAATAAGGGCTCGTCATGCTGTTAAAGTTTGCGGATTGGCTGACCTACGGATTGCTCGGATTGTCGCCTGAAACGAGGTTTGGGGCATCTGTGAACTTTTTTGTCTATGATTCCATCAAAATTCTTCTGCTCCTTTTTGTCCTGATTTTTGTTATTGGCGTATTAAGAACATTTTTGTCTCAACAAAAAATAAGGCAGTGGATGGGGCAAAGAGGGGTGGCGGGGAATTTTTATGCAGCTCTTTTTGGAGCCGTCACGCCGTTTTGTTCGTGTTCTTCGATTCCGATCTTTCTCGGATTTCTGGAGGCGGGGATTCCTCTGGGCGTAACATTCTCCTTTCTTATCACTTCGCCGTTGATCAATGAATATCTTGTGATCCTCATGCTTGGATTTTTCGGCTGGAAGATAACACTTTTATACGTTTTAAGCGGGATATTTATAGGAGTTGTATCTGGCCTAATACTGGGCCGGATGAAATTGGATCAATATCTTGTGGCTGATCTTATCCAGAAACGAGGAAATGACATCAAGGAAGAGTTGTATCCGACATTCCTTGACCGTTTTAAATTCGGATGGGAAGAAGCTGTTTCCATAACAAAGAAGATTTGGCTTTGGGTTTTAGTCGGTGTCGGAGTGGGAGCGGCCATTCATAACTATGTCCCTCAAGAGATGATTCAAGGAATCATCAGCAAGACCGGAATTTTTTCAGTGCCGATTGCCACCATTATTGGCGTGCCGATGTACGGAAGCTGTGCCGCCATCGTTCCTATTGCTGTGGTGCTGTTCCAAAAGGGAATTCCTCTGGGCACGGCTCTGGCATTTATGATGGCCATTGCCGCGTTAAGCCTGCCGGAGGCGATCATGCTTCGCCGGGCTATGCGGTTACAATTGATTGTCCTTTTCTTTGGTATTACCACGTTGGCGATTATTGTTACGGGTTATTTGTTCAATTTTCTTCAAAATATTCTTATATAAGAGGGGAAACTTATGGATAAGAAAAAAGTGTTGTTTGTATGTATTCATAACTCGGCCCGCAGTCAAATGGCCGAGGCATGGCTTAATTATCTTTGCGGTGATTTCTTTGAGGCTCATAGCGCCGGACTGGAACCCGGCGTTTTAAATCCGTTGGTGGTGGAGGTTATGAAGGAAGAAGGAATAGATATTTCTCATAAAAAGACTCAAACGGTTTCTGATCTTCTTAAGAAAGGGGAACGTTTTGCGCATGTGATTGCTGTTTGTGATGAATCGAGCGCAGAAAAGTGCCCGATCTTTCCCGGAGCGCTTGAAAAAACACATTGGAGTTTCCCTGATCCTTCAAAGGCTGCTGGAACGAAGGAAGAAAAGTTAGAAAAGATTAGAATGATCCGTGATGCCATTAAGGACAAAATAGAACGTTGGTGTTCCGCAATGTGCATTGGTTCAGAAAAATAAAATGAACAAATATTTAAGTGAATATTTTGGAACACTTGCATTAGTGCTTGCTGGAACAGGAGCCATCGTTATTAACGATGTCGGTGGTGGAGTCATCACACATTTAGGCGTTGCCCTGACCTTCGGACTGATCGTGATGGTCATGATCTATGCTTTAGGAGATATTTCTGGAGCGCATTTTAATCCCGCGGTGTCTGTTGCTTTCTAGATAGCGAAATGTTTGCTATTAAAAGAATTGGTCTGTTTCATTTTGAGCCAGATTGCCGGCGCGTTGACCGCAATTATCTTCTTAAGGATTATTTTTCCCCAACACGAGACTCTTGGGACAGCTCTTCCGCACTATATCTCAGCGAGGAGCGGTTTTATCTTCGAAACAATCTTGACTTTTATTTTGATGTTTGTCATCATTCATGTCGCTGAAGGATCGAAAGAAAAAGGTTTAATGGCTGGGATTGCGATTGGTGGAACAGTGGGATTAGAGGCGATCTTCGCAGGCCCTATTACAGGAGCTTCAATGAATCCGGCAAGATCTTTTGCGCCAGCTATAATTTCAGGACATTGGGAGAGTTTGTGGGTTTATTTTACGGCGCCATTTTTAGGCGCGGCTTTGGCAATATTTAGTTGTTGTTTTCTAAAGCAAGGAGCTTGTTGCCGTCGGAAATCATAAATTCTTTCAGAGAGAAGTTTGGCAATCCCAGTTGGATTCGGCGGTGATGGGAAGGATGAGAACATCTACGTGCCAAAATCAGTACGGCCCCAAGGCTGATGAAGGGGGAGCTTATTATTTCTTTAAGAAATCTATACGTGATCTGGATAAGATTATAAAGGTCATGGTGAATGGCCAGAAATAGGAGAAACGGATGGCGACACTGCGCAACAAGTTTCATGAATTAGGCAATTGGCACAATAAAGTCAGCATGGGTTCTGTCGTCACAAAAGAATTATTGTCCGATCCGAATATCACAAAACTCCCGGAAGATGAATTGAGGAAAGTGCTCGTCAAGGCGGTCAAAAATCTCGCTAAGTTTGAGGAATTTATAGTCGGAGCTGACAAGGCCGTTGATGAAATTAAGCCGTTTGTTTATGAAAAGTTGGGTGGGGATACGGAAATCCTCTAGGTAAAGAAAGATTAGATTATGGCCAAACTTGTGGTAATTGATGACGATAAAGATACATGCGAATACTTGAAAGAATTTTTTGAGCAGCGTAAATGCGTTGTTTTGACTGCGAATTCCGGTGCCGACGGGCTTTTAATTATTAAAGCGCAAAAACCAGATGTCGTTTTGTTGGACGTAAAAATGGAAGGGATGAGCGGTCTGGAGACTCTAAAAGAAATCAAGAATTTCGACCCCGCAATTAAGGTCATTATGGTAACCGTAGCCTCGGATCAAGAAACCCGGGAGAAAGCAACTGAATTTGGGGCCGATGATTTTATAAAAAAGCCTTTAAACACAGGATATCTGGAAGGAACCGTCAGTCTTAAGGTTTCCAAGTTTTCCAAGGAGAGGAGAAAAAGTTGACAGCTAAGATTTTGGTCGTTGATGACGAAGAAGGTATCCGTAAAGCGCTCGTTGGGTACTTATCCCGCACGATCGAATGTGAGATTACCGAAGCCTGCAATGGTTACGAAGCTATCGAAAAGCTTGAAAAAGATGATATTGATTTGGTTTTATTGGATATCAAAATGCCTGGAATAAGCGGAACCGAGGTCATCCAAAAGGTGAAAACCCTTTCCAAAGAAATCCCAATTATCGTGATCACGAAATGGGACAGTTCAGAGATTTCTAAACAAGTTGTTGATTCCGGGGCGGACTATATTCCTAAACCGTTTTCTTTAAAGATTGTTCTAGCTAAAGTTGAAGAGAAACTTAAGGCGATCGGGAAATTTTCTGCCAAACAGATTTAAATATATTTGGGGTTTTGAATAAGCAGGCACACAGACTTTTGATCTGTGTGATTCTCAAAGTAGTGCGGGTGGGTGCTGCGGAAATAAAAACTTTCATTCTTCCTTATTATATGCTTCTTTAAACCATCTTCAGTTGTCACCATGCAGATTGTCTCACCTTGTAGGCCGTAAAGCCACTTCACGAAATTTCCTTTTTCTGCCGGGTCCTGTTCGATTTCAGTTTTCGCGCCCGGAAGCAGTATCAGTCGGGCTGTTAAAAAATCCAAATTGCTGGACTCAATTTCCAAGTACGCCTTTTTATTGTACCCGTAATGGGTGAACTTTTCTTCGTCATCCGTATCCTTTCTCAGATTGGCAGGAGTCTGACCTAAAGCAGAGGCAATTTGAAAAAGGGTAGATTCCCGTAATTGGGTTTGCCCATGAACAGTACGCAGGAGTGTTAGATAGGTCACCGCATTCTCATCAAAGAGAGCGGCAATTTCTCTATGAAGGTCTTTAAGCTTCCAGCTTTTTTCCTTTAATACTACATTGATTTTTTCGTAAATTTTCATAGAGGCATTCTATCTAAAGGCCATTATCTTGTCAATAGAAAATATATCATATAATGATATAACAAGAAAATAATGTTATAGAATCTTTAATAAATATTTAATATATAATCACAATATAATGTAATTAAATAACTTACATTATATATCGTATTTATGTGACATACTTGACAAATGATATATTAAATTCTACACTTTCTTTATATGATGGTAAACTCTAGTCTTTCCTCTAAATGAGACTAAAACAAGAGGCGATGAATATGCAAGTGTTGTTAATTCTCAATCGGCAGTATTCCAAAGAAGTAAGGGTCATTGTCAGTGTGCAGGCAAAATCTCTTAAAGAAAAAGTGGTTTCTTTATTAGAGAAAGACCAAGATCGTGAAGCCTTTGATCTTTTAATAAAGAAGGCTGAAGTGAAAGCTTATCTTCCTCCAGGCCAAAAGGCTCATATCAGACCCGCGTTGACCTTAATCGAAGACTTGCTTTAATCATAAGTCCTTTGATCGATAACATTTGGATTAGCGCTATTTAAGATATAAAAAATTTTATTTTTATTTGAACACATCTGTGATAGACTGACGCACTAAGGAGCAGGTCGCTAACTAAATTGGAATTTCTAAAATAAGGAAACACATGAACCAACAGTCGCAGCATAATGATTCTTCCTCTTCAGCGCCCGCCGAGCAGGATGTGGTGGTTTTGATCAAAAGGATCCAACAGCAACTGATTTTTTTGGAGAAAAAGATAGATGTCTTGATCAACCAGTCTCAGGCAAGGTCTTTCAGTGAAAAGACATTTTCAAAACCTTTCCGGTCTTCCGGTTCTCCGCACCGGCGTCCTGATAGAAATTATGATAATGCTTCTAGAGAGAAAAGCTTTGACCGAGGGCGTCATTTTGAAAAACGTCAGGGTGAGGAGAAGCAAGGATTTGGTTACAAGAGGAAGGCTTACGATAAGCCTCGAGAAAGTGATTCTGGCCAGGAGCGTCATTCTGAGAAACGATACAGCGGCGAGAAAAGAGGGTTTGCTCAAAAAAAGAAGCCGGTCTATCTCAAACGCAAAGAGGGTGGCAGATAATTTAATAATTATCCAACCCGAAGCACAACGAATACCGCATTTCTTAAATCTTTGAACAGAGGAAGCGGCATAACACTGCGGCATTCTCTATTGACCTACGTACAACTAATGGAACTTTATTCTTTAGAGAAACGTAGGTCGAGATACTGACTACCATAATGTTTCATTATTTTTGCGGAAGTCAGTAGTATTTCAAGATGTTCAAGGAATTATGGAATGCAGTACTAACAACCGATACCTTCAAGAGGTATCACAAAAATGGAGGCAACATGGCTTTTCAAGGTGGGTATGACAGAGGTCCAAGAGAGATGCATAAGGCTGTTTGTTCAGATTGCAAGAAAGAGTGCGAAGTTCCTTTTAATCCCAGAGGAGACCGTCCAATTTACTGCAAAGAATGCTATTCAAAACGAAAAGATAGCGGCCGTTAAAAGAGGCGTCGATTAGCGCAAGGAATAGACCGGCGGCTACGGACCAGAAGCATAGGCGGAGTTACGCTACAATCAAACAGGTTTTAATCTGCTTCAGCCAGCGACTCTTTGAATTTCTTGCCGCTTCAATAAAAATTCAAACGTCATTAAGAAAATTTAACTTCTAGTTGTGTGCTAAATTCTTCGCATCACACCTCCGGCTTTCCGGCTGCGTACATTATTGACCTCCGCATAATTAATGGAGCATGCTCATCGAGCGAATAGAGGTCGAGATACCCCTGCTTTCCTAATAAAATGTTTAGAGGAAGCAGGGGTATTTCAACTTCCGTCGGCTGAACGTTCAATTCTATGACGTGTGCGGAGGTCAAGAAACAGATTGATAAACGAATAAGATCGTATTAGAACGTATGATCCTTTCCAGATTTTCATGTCTTTAACTCAATTATTTTCATCGGATATTAGAAATCATCTTAACCGCGCGGTTCATTTTCGTGAATCGTTATCCTTGAACACGAATGCCATGCGTCTGGTCAATGGGGCGGGGGACGGTCTTAAAGGACTTATTATTGAGCGATTCAACAAACACATGGTGGTTTATATTCTGGATGCCGGGTGGCATTCGCATAAGGACACGATTTCCCGTTTTTTGTGTGAACATTTTGACGTCGAGTATTTGGTGTTTAAGAATCGCGCTGTTTCCGATACTCCAGCGGCCTCTGCGGGAATGGGAGAGGTTTTAATCGATCGTCGGAATTCCCAAACAATCGTTGAAGAAAACGGTTTGCGTTTTCATGTGGATTTAAACGCGCATTTAGACGCGGGGTTGTTTTTGGATATGCGTCAGAACAGGAAACGCGTGGCGTCTTTCGCCAGGGATAAAGCGGTCTTGAATTGTTTTTCCTATACGTGTTCTTTTGGCGTCTATTGCCGGAAACACGGCGCCGCGCGGGTGATTAATGTGGATATGAGCGCGAAAATTCTTATTAAAGGGGAAGAGAATTATCGCCTTAATGGTCTGCCTGCGGACAAGAGTGAATTTGTCCGGGCCCATGTCATTCAATATATGGAACGGGCCGCGAAACATAATAATTGCTTTGATATCATCATTCTGGATCCGCCGTCGTTTTCGCGTTATGAGGGAAAAGTTTTTAGCGTGAAGAAAGATATGCCCGGCATGATGGAGAAAGCCTTGAGGATATTGAATGACGCCGGGATTCTTTTTGTTTCGACGAATTTGAGTTCGATTTCTTACCATCAGTTGGAAGAATGGGCGTTTGTCGCAACCAAGAAATTACGCCGAGAGATTGTCAAAGTTGACCGCATGGGGCAGGACCGTGATTTTCGCGCGAGCGGCTCAACGAAGGAAAGTTCTCTGTCCGCGCTCTTGCTTAAAACACGGGTACTTCCGGAGCTTCACGGGAGAGATTAAAACAGGATTCTTATGGCATTAATCAGTCTACAGGAAATTAATCTTGCCTTCGGCGGGCCTTTAGTTTTTGATAAATTAAGCCTTCAACTGGAGCCGGGACAGCGGGTGGTTTTGCTGGGGCGTAACGGCGTTGGTAAAACGACCTTGATGAAAGTTATGGCCGGCAAGGTGGAAATTGACGGCGGGGAAATTATTTATCAAAAAGGTGTTCAAGTGACCCATTTACCCCAGGAAGTTCCTTTGGATATTAAAGGGAATGTTTTTGATATTGTCCTGACCGGTTTGGGGGAACGCGCCAAACTTTTATGTGATTACCATCATTTGACGCATCGTTTGCACAGCGAACAAAGCGCCCAATTGATGCGTGAACTCGACAACCTGCAAACGGAGCTTGACCGCTCGGACGGATGGGACCTGAGTCATCAGGTGGACTATGTCTTGGCCCAAATGAAGCTTGACGGAGAAGCCGATTTTGAACATTTATCCAGCGGACAGAAGCGGCGCGTGCTTCTAGCGCAAGCCTTGGTCCTAAAGCCGGAGATTTTACTTTTGGATGAACCGACAAATCATTTGGATATCGATACCATCAATTGGCTGGAAGGGTTTTTGAAGAATTATGCCGGAACGTTGTTTTTTGTCACGCATGATCGTATGTTTATGGCCAACCTGGCGACACGGATTTTGGAGCTTGACCGCGGCAAATTGTTTAGCTGGTCGTGTGATTATCAGACATTTTTGGAGCGTAAACAAATGGCGCTTGATATTGAGACGTCGAAGCGCGCGCATTTCGATAAAAAATTTGCCGAAGAAGAGGTATGGATACGCAAAGGCGTTAAGGCCCGTCGCACGCGTAATGAAGGCAGGGTTAAAGCGCTTGAACGCATGAGGGAGGAAAAGAAGGCGCAAAGGCAAATGATCGGGCAAGCGCGCATGAAAGCGGAGGTGGCGGAAGCTTCCGGGCACCTGGTTATTAAAGCGGCGCAGCTAGGCTTTAGCTATGGGGATCATTGTCTGATCAAAGATTTTTCAACGCAAATTATGCGTGGGGATAAAATTGGGGTCATCGGTCCCAATGGATCCGGTAAGACGACGTTATTGCGAGTTCTTTTAGGACAATTAGCCCCTGACAAGGGGAAGGTGCGGTTAGGGACGAATGTTCAAATCCTTTATTATGACCAATTGCGGGAGCAATTGGATGAAGAAAAAACCGTGATCGAAAACATCACCGGCGGCGGCGACACCATTACGATCAAGGACAAGCCTCGGCATATTATCGGTTATTTGCAGGATTTTTTATTTACACCGGACAGGGCGCGTTCACCGGTAAAAGTTCTCTCCGGGGGAGAACGTAACCGTCTTTTTCTCGCGCGGCTTTTTACCAAACCTTCCAATCTGCTTGTGATGGATGAGCCGACCAATGATTTGGATATTGAGACGCAGGAACTCTTAGAGGAACTGTTGATGGATTATAGTGGGACGCTTATATTAGTCAGCCATGACCGTTCTTTTTTAAATAATGTGGTGACTTCAACGATCGTACTCGAGGGAAGCGGGATCATTAATGAATATGTCGGCGGCTATGATGATTGGCTCGCACAACGCTCTGTCCATACTTCCCAAGTCCCTCAACAACCTAAAAAAGATAAAGGATCGGAAAAACAAGAAAAACCGATGACCACGCGCAAGTTGTCTTATAAAGAAGAACGTGAATTGGAAAGTATTGCCGCGAAGATCGAAAAACTTGAGGCGGACCGTGAAGAAATTTACAACCTTTTAGCGGACAGGGCATTTTACCAGAGAGACTCGGAAGAAATCGCCCAAACCAAAGCGAGATTAGAGGCCTTGGAAGATGAGCTTTTGTCCGTCTTTCAGCGATGGGAGTATTTGGAAGATGGCCGCGCCTCGTAAACAGGCGCTAACTTTTATGCGTTGCTCCCAAAAGAGATCCCAAAAGCGATTCCCAAAAGCGATTGAAAAATGCCGTTGATAATAGACACTCAGGTGCTATAATTTTTCACGTTATGAAAAAATTTGATAGGGATTATGTCTTTGATGTGTTGTGCGGTATGCCAGGTGGAAATCAACAACCACTAAATTAGGGAAGGTGAATATGAGTTTATTCGCTAGAAAACCTGTCGGGCAAATCATCACAGAATCAGACGCGGGCGAGCATAAGTTAAAACGAACCTTGGGTCCTAAAAGCCTTATTGCTCTGGGCATTGGAGCCATTATTGGCGCCGGGCTTTTTTCCCTTACCGGTATTGCTGCCGCTGAGAACGCGGGACCGGCCGTTGTTTTGTCCTTTGTCGTGGCGGCTATCGGCTGCGCGTTTGCCGGGATGTGTTACAGCGAGTTGGCTTCGATGATTCCTGTGGCCGGGAGCGCGTACACATATTCCTACGCGACCATGGGGGAGCTTGTCGCGTGGATTATTGGATGGGATTTAGTTCTGGAATACGCGGTGGCTGCGTCGGTTGTCGCCGTGAGTTGGTCAAGATACGTGATTTCTTTCCTAAAGGATTTTGGTATTCAGCTTCCGGCACAGTTTACCGCCTGCCCCTTTGATCAAGTCGTATTGGCCGATGGAACGCAGGTAGCCGGGATTATTAATATCCCCGCTATTTTGATTATTGTTTTGGTTTCCATTCTATTAATGATCGGTATTCATGAATCTTCGCGGGTTAACGCGGTCATTGTTGTCATTAAGGTCGCGGTTGTTTTAACATTTATTGGGGTGGGATTCCACTATATCGACTGGAACAACTATACCCCGTTTATTCCGCCCAACACGGGGAAATTCGGCGAATACGGATTAAGCGGTATTATGCGCGCGGCGGGTGTTATCTTTTTTGCTTTTATCGGATTTGATGCCGTTTCGACGGCGGCGCAAGAGTCCCGTCGGCCTCAGCGAGATGTGCCTGTGGGAATTATTGGGTCCCTTTTAATTTGTACCGTTTTATATCTGTTGTTTTCTTTTGTTTTAACAGGCATGGTTAATTATACATTGATGAAGGGAGACGCGGCTCCTGTAGCCACCGCGATCAATCTTACCCCGTATCCCTGGCTTCAGTTGATGATTAAGCTCGGCATCATTTGTGGTTTTACGTCTGTCATTTTGGTCCTTTTATTAGGGCAATCAAGAGTGTTTTATTCTATGTCCAGAGATGGGCTCCTGCCGCCGGCCTTTTCCAACATACACCCGCAATGGAAAACACCGTGGTTATCGAATCTCATTTTTATGGTCTTTATCGGATTTTTCGCGGGGTTTTTCCCTATTTCTAAATTGGGGCATATGACAAGCATCGGCACCTTGCTGGCGTTTATTATTGTTTGTGCCGGTGTGCTTATTTTAAGGAAGACTCAACCTGAATTGGTTCGCCATTACAGGGTTCCTTGTGTGCCTCTTTTTCCGATTTTGGGCATATTGGTTTGTCTGTCCATGATGACGTCGCTTGATGTTGAGACGTGGATACGGTTAATTATTTGGCTTCTCATCGGGTTAGGGATTTATTTTTGTTATAGTCGTCGACACAGTAGATTAAGTAAGTTTTAAAGAGTTATCTTGGGCCGGCAAAGGTTTTTTTGTTGACAAAACGAGGTCAGGCCTTCATACTTGGCCTTGAGTTAAATGAGGAAAAGTAATCTTAGACCGTAGGGTAGAAGGTAATGGACCTTGCGGTTTTTTTATGACCTTTGCATTTACTCAAATTTTAATAAAGGAGGTAGTGAACGATGGTAAAAGGTAAAGTAAAATGGTTCAATGACAAAAAAGGTTTTGGCTTTATTACTCCTGAATCCGGCAGCGATGTTTTTGTGCATCACAGTGTGATTCAAGGGGATGGTTATAAATCTTTAAGTGAAGGACAAGATGTCGAATTCAGCATCACAAATGGTCCTAAGGGTGAGCAAGCTCAGAATGTAGTGAAAGTCTAAGAAAAATGTAAGGCCCAGCACCCTCTGGGCCTTAATTTTATGAAATCGGTCAGGAGGAAGAAATGAATATTTTCGTTGGAAACTTAGCGAAAGAAGTAACGCAGGAGGATCTGCAGCAGGCCTTTGCCGCCTTTGGGCAGGTAGAGTCAGCTACGGTTATCAAAGATAAATTTACAGGTGAAAATCGGGGATTCGGCTTTGTAGAAATGCCTTCAAAAACGGAAGCGGAAGCCGCGATTAACGGGGTAAAAGAGATTCGAGGCCTGAAGGTTACGGCCAATGAAGCCAGACCACGCGAGACAGGTTATCGAGGTGGCGGAGGCGGAGGCGGAGGCGGAGGTGGACCAAGAAAGTTCGGTAAAAGTCGAAGTGGCGGTGGCCGTCAAGATAGAGGGCATAAAGAAGGCTGGCGATAGATTTTTTATAACGAGCGGAAGTCAATAAAAACGACTCAGTATCGAAAATAATTTTAAGGATGAGACTGGTTGTTAAGGAACAATGCCCCATTCTGACAGTATGTCAGGATGGGGCGTCTTTATTAATGGCCCATGAGGTTTGAGAGGATATTTTCAATCCTAACTCCGCGGTTAAATTCGCTTAAGGCAAGCGTGGGGTTTAATCGAAAGAAAGAAAAAAAGAATTTCTCGCAGTATGGATGTGGGATGATAAAATATCCCGCGTTCAACTTACAGAACACCAAGCCGGGGGTAATATGTTTAAGGATTTTTCCATCTGGGAGGCTGTCAAGATCGGCGGTCCTGTTATGTATGCGTTGATTATTTGCTCCGTTGTATCCGTCGCCATAATTTTGGAGAGAATTGTTTATTTTTACAGACGATCGTGCGTCCCTAGAATCGCGTTTATGCGGTCTATTCGGGAACAGTTTGGAAAAGGGGATGTGAAGAATGCGTTGATGGTTTGCAAAGATGTTCTTACGCCTTTTGCGCACGTGGTGGGCATTGGATTAAATTCTTCCCATTTGGATGAAAAAGAAATTACGGACGCGATGGAGAGGGAAATAATTATCGAAATATATAATTTAGAGCGGTGGACGGGTATCGTCGGAACCATTGGGAGCACGGCGGTTTATATCGGATTACTGGGAACGGTGTGGGGAATTATGGAAACCTTTCGGGATATTTCTCAAGCGGGGTCCGGCGGGATGCACGTGGCCATTCGCGGGATCTCCGAGGCCTTGATTTGCACGGCCGCCGGGTTGTTTGTCGCTATTCCGGCCGTCGTGGCGCATAATTATTTTGTGAAAAGAATTAGCCGATTTGTTATGGACATGGAGCTGTGCGCGTCGGAAACCGCCAGTCTGATCAAAGGAAAGAAGTCCGGTGCGAAGGACGTATAAAACGCAAAGCATTACCGCGGAAATCAATATCACGCCTTTTACGGATGTGATCTTGGTACTGTTGATTATATTCATGATAGCGACGCCTTTGATTTCTCAAAGCAACATCGAGGTGAAATTGCCCGAGGCTTCCAGCAAAACCGCCTCAGCGGATTCTAAATCCGTTTATATCACCGTCACGGATGAGGGACTTGTTTATATCGAGAACCAGATGCTGACAAACAAAGAATTGAAGGGGCGCGTTCATGTTTTATTGGAGAAAGATCGGGACCTTAAAGTTGTTTTAGCGGCTGATCAATCGTGCCGGTTTCAGGAAGTGGTGAGGGTCATCGACGCCCTTCAGGAGGCGGGTGTTAAAAGTTTGAACATAGCCACAAAAATAAATGAATACTGACTTCCGCAAAAATAATGAAACACTGGTAGTCAGCCCCAACTTTCCTCTAATAATTATTTAGAGGATGTTGGGATGCCCCTGCTCCGTCTGAATATTTCTTAAGGAAAGCAGGGATATCTCTACCTCCGTCCGCTCGATGGTTCATTTCTATTACTTGTGCGGAGGTCAATACGCGCGAAAAACAGGAGGGAAAGAATCATGAAAAATTTTCTTGCACATAGCCGCAGTTATATTCTTCGAGGGCTGATTGCCATCATTCCTATTTTGTTATGTGTCTTGGCTATTCAGTTGCTTTACGTTCTTATTGATAAAAAAATCATGGGATTCTTGGACAATTTTATTGAGATCCGCCAAATCCCGGGACTAGGCATTGTCTTGGTATTAATGTGCCTTTACTTGATCGGATTAATTGTCAGTAACATTGTCGGTCATCAGCTTTTTAGATTTATCGAGGGTATCACTCGACGAATTCCGTTGATCAATACCATCTATGGGATCGGCAAACAGTTGTCGCAGAGCCTTTCGGTCGCTGATTCAGAAAAACAAGCTTTTCAGAAAGCCGTCCTGGTCAAGATTGACAACAACGGACTTATGGTGCCCGGCTTTCTTATGAGCTCATTGACGAATCCCAAAACAAATGAGGACTTTTCTTTTGTTCTTGTCCCGACGGCTCCGACACCGGCTTCCGGTTTTGTTTTGGTGGTTAAATCGTCTCAAATAGTTGATCCGGGATGGACGGTGGAAGAATGCTTAAAAGCCATTGTTTCCGTCGGGATTATTTCACCCAAAGAATTCAAGAAATGAAGTCTCCTGTATTTTTTTCCGCGATCCGCATATTCTTGGCCGGTTGCCTGGCGGCGTGCGCTCTTGGCGTCTCCCGTGTTCAAGCCCAAGGGAATTATACCTGGCGGGACTGTCTCGAAGAAGCCAAAGAGCATCATCCCGATCTTCTCTCCGCGCGCGAAGGAATTCATCAGACCCAAGCCGATAAGGGTATTACCGCCGGCGGTTTATTCCCTCAAGTCAGCGGTAATTTCGCGGGGACTTCCTCCCAGAAGGCCTCCTCTGATCCAGCCGAAAATTATTCTTATGGAATCACAGGATCACAGCTCCTTTTTGACGGTTTTAAGAAGGTTCATCAGGTGAAAGAGTCCGAGCAGGCGATCGTCGCTGAGACGTTTAGGTATATGGTCACCTCTTCTAATGTGCGGCTGCGGTTACGCAAGGCATTTATAGAAATTCTCAAAGAACAAGAGTTATTGGAAATTACGGATGAAATTGCCAAACGTCGTCATGAGAGTGTGGAACTTGTGCAATTGCGTTATGACGCGGGCCGGGAACATAAAGGGGCCCTGTTGCAGGCCCAGGCGAATCTTGCCCAGGCGCAGGCCGATGCGGCCCAGGCCGGGCGTAGTATCAGCTTGGCGCAGAGGCGTCTGGGCAAAGAATTAGGACGATCACGGTTTGAGGCGATGCAGGCGCGAGGGGATTTCGAGGTGGCGGATCCCCAACGGCAACTTCCTGAATTTGAATTCTTGGCCGAGACAACGCCGTTTTTAAAGGAATTAATGGCCCGTCAGGAAGCGGCACGACACGGTTTGCGTTCCGCCAAAGCGGACTATTTTCCAGAGGTATTTGCCAATGCGGATATGAGTCGATCCGAAACCCGCTGGCCTCCGGGGGATGAGGCGTGGTCAGTGGGCGTTAAGGTCACGTTGCCTTTTTGGGACGGAGGAATTCGCCGCGGGACGTTAAGAAAGGCTGAATCCGTCCTGACTCAGGCTCAAGCGGAAGAACGCGGTGGTCGGGACGGCGTTACACTGATATTGCATGAAACCTGGGCGCGTCACCAGGATGCCCTGGATAACGTCGAGGTTCAAAGAAAATTTCTGGAGTCTGCCGAAGCACGCGCCAAAATCAGTGAAGCGCAGTATTCCAACGGCCTGATTCTTTTCGATGACTGGATTATCATAGAAGACACATTAGTACGGGTTAAAAAAGATTTTATTGAGGCTCAGGCCAACGCCTTAATCACCGAGGCGGACTGGGTTCAAGCTAAAGGAGGAACTCTGGAGAATGAATATTAAACCATGGCAGGGATTTTTGATCGCGGTTTTCTTTTTTGCGGGTTTCGGGATATGGAAGTTATCCACGACCCGAGAGGCCAAGAAGACGATTGTCGAACACGTGAAACCCAGCCGCGGGGATATTGAGGTTTTTATAACGGCGACGGGTTCGGTCCAGCCGCAGAACCGCCTGGAGATGAAGCCGTCGATTAATGGACGCGTTGAAGATATCCTTGTGCGGGAGGGTGATCGAGTCCAAGAAGGACAGATTGTCGCTTGGTTAAGTTCAACGGAACGCGCCGCCCTTCTCGACGCGGCTAGATCGAAAGGGGCGGAGACGATACAGTATTGGGAAGAAGCCTACAAGCCGACGCCTCTGATCGCCCCCATCGAGGGAGACGTCATTGTGCGCGTGGTGGAGCCTGGACAGACGGTGACGTCCAATGATCCCGTTGTCGTGTTATCGGATCGGTTGATTATCAAGGCCCAGGTGGATGAAACGGATATTGGACATGTCCAACCGGGACAGAAAGCGGTGGTGACGCTGGACGCGTATCCGCGGGAAGAAGTTATCGCCCGGGTGGACCATATTTCCTATGAATCAAAGCTTGTCAATAATGTGACCATTTATGAGGTGGATATTCTTCCTCAGGAGGTCCCCAAAATTTTCCGTTCCGGGATGACCGCCAATGTCAATATTCTCCAGGACAGCCGATACAATGTGTTACGTCTGCCCGTGAACGCTGTCCGTCGGGAGAAGGAAGAGGTTTTCGTTTCCATTAAGGAAAATGGACGGAATCCACCGCGGCTTCGCAAGATAGAGACCGGACTCATGGACGAAGATTACATCGAGATTACCGGCGGACTCAAGGAGCAGGACACGGTGATCATTGAGAAGGCCGGCGTCAATTTGCCGAAGAAAAATGCTTCGGGGAGCAATCCTTTTATGCCTATGGGCGGCCAGCGCAGGCGGTAGCGCAAGAAAACGCGTTTCGCAATGAGACACCAGGAATTTCTTTCCAGTGACGTGGGTATGATCGAATTAAAAAATATTAACAAAATTTATAAAGCGGGAAAAGTTCCTTTCCAGGCCTTGCACGACGTCAGCTTAACGATCGAGCAGGGAGAATTTCTGGCTATTATGGGACCCTCGGGATCGGGGAAATCGACCCTCCTGCATATTTTAGGATTCCTGGACCGGCCGGATTCTGGGGCGTACACGATTTACGGTAAGGACATCACGTCGATCAATGACGAGGAACTGGCGCATTTGCGCAATCATCTGGCCGGGTTCGTTTTTCAGCAGTTTCATCTTCTTTCCCGGACAACCGCCCTGGAAAATGTTCACCTGCCCTTGGTTTATGCCGGAGAACACAACGATAGACACAAGGCGCGCCAGCGGCTGACAGAGGTTGGTCTCGCCTCCCGGGAAAACCATAATCCCAACGAGATGTCCGGCGGAGAACAGCAGAGGGTCGCCATTGCCCGCGCGTTGGTGAATGATCCCTTGATCCTGTTCGCGGATGAGCCTACCGGAAATTTGGATACGCGCAGCGAAGAGGAAATTATCAGGATTTTAGAAGCCCTGAACCTCCAGGGAAAGACGATCATCATGGTGACGCATGAGAAGGAGATTGCCGAACATGCCCGGCGTGTCCTGTTTATGCGGGATGGGAGGATAGTCTCGGATGAACGCAAGAAGGACGGGCAACGGGGTTCCTTGAATTTACCGTCGGAGACAACGCGGCAAAGGCAGAGACTTGAAGAGGTCATGGCGGGTGTCACGCAGGGCGGCGCGAAATTTATGAACCATCTGCGCCTCGCGATGCAGGCGATCTTTTCGCACAAATTCCGGGCGTTTCTTTCTATGCTGGGGATTTTGATTGGCGTGGGAGCGGTGATCGCGATGCTCGCCTTAGGAGAAGGGGCCAAGGCCTCCATTGAACAGCGCCTGGCGTCCCTCGGGTCGAACCTGCTTTCCGTCCGGTCCGGATCTTCCAGGCTGCGGGGCGTCGCTCTGGAAGCGGGGGCCGTCACGCGTTTAACCATCAAAGATGCCGCGGCCATCGCCAAATTGCCGTCCGTCAAAATGGTTTCTCCCAATGTGACGGGAAGAGCGCAAGTCATTTATGGTAATCTGAATTGGAACACCCGACTGGAAGGCGTGGGGATCCATTATCAAACCATGCGTTCGTCCATCCCTGTCCTCGGTCGTTTTTTTACCGAGGAGGAATTACGGCGCCGGGACAAGGTGGCTGTTCTAGGCCTGACGGTCGCCAGGGAATTGTTTGGCGAGAGTAATCCCGTCGGGAGCATGATTAAGATCAACCGCGTCAATTTTCAGGTTCTCGGTGTTCTTCCGGAAAAAGGGGCGAGTGGTTGGCGGGATCAGGATGACGAGATTGTTATTCCATTGACGACGGCGATGTACCGTGTTTTGGGGAAGGATTACGTGGACGGCATTGATGTGGAGGTGCGCGGTCCCGAATTGATGGATCAGGCGCAGGAAGATATATTGGACCTGATTGTTCACCGGCAGCGATTGACGGGGAATGTCAAGGACAGCCTGGATATCCGCAATATGGCCGAGATCCAGGAAACATTGGCCAGCACGACCAAGACCATGAGTTGGCTGTTAGGGGCGATCGCCGTTATTTCCCTATTGGTCGGCGGCATCGGGATTATGAATATTATGCTTGTCTCCGTGACGGAACGGACTAAAGAAATCGGGTTGCGTAAAGCGATCGGGGCCAGGGCTTCGGATATCATGACGCAATTCTTGATTGAGGCCATTGTCATGACCGTCAGCGGCGGTTTGATAGGCGTATTTTTAGGGACCGGGATCGCCGTTCTTCTCTCATTTTTGGCCGGATGGGCGACTAAAGTTTCGCTCTTTGCCGTTGTTTTAGCCATCGTCTTTTCCATCGGGGTCGGGCTGATATTCGGACTTTGGCCGGCGCAGCGGGCGGCCAGGCTTAATCCTATCGAAGCCTTAAGGTATGAGTAAAAAGAATTTATTTAGGGAGAGAATTGTATGTGCACCTTAACACATTTATTTGAAAACAACCAACGTTGGTCAACGGCTCTTCAGAAACAGGATCCTGAGTTTTTTCTAAAGTTATCCAAACTCCAGACCCCGCGCTATTTGTGGATCGGTTGCTCCGACAGCCGGGTCCCGGCCAATGAAGTGACGGGACTTTTGCCGGGTGAATTGTTTGTCCACCGCAATGTGGGCAACGTCGTTGTGCCGACGGATTTGAATTGCCTGTCTGTTATTCAATACGCCGTGGATGTCTTGAAGGTGAAGGATATTATCGTTTGCGGTCATTACGGATGCGGCGGTGTCAGGGCCGCGTGGGACGGCGCCCGGTTAGGCCTTATTGATAACTGGCTCAGACATATTCAAGATGTCGTCCAAGAACACGAGGTCCAGTTTAAACAGATCCAGGATGACAGCAAAGGCTTTGAGCGGCTTTGCGAACTCAATGTCATTGAGCAAGCCCTGAATGTGTGTCAAACGACGATTGTTAAGGATGCGTGGGGGCGGGGGGAGCCGTTGACGGTCCACGCGTGGATCTATGATCTGCGGGACGGGCTTTTAAAGGATCTGGGATTGTGCGTCAGCCGCGCCGTCGATGCGATTGCGGTCTACCGGAAGATCGTCCAATAAAATTATGACTGCAGGACTTTAAAAAAATATTAACGTTTTGTGCACAAGGAGGTTCACGCCAAATGACAGATAAGAAAGATACCATTCAGACATTCGAATACAAGGCGGAGATGAAGCGGCTGTTGCATTTGATTATTCATTCGTTGTACACCCATCCCGAGGTTTTTTTGCGGGAGCTTATTTCCAACGCCTCGGACGCCCTCAAGAAAGTCCGTTATCAACAGTTAACGGAAGAGGGCATGATTGATAAAGAGAAGGATCTTGAGATAAGGATTGAGGTTGATGAGACAACGCAGACGTTTTCGATTGAAGATAACGGGATCGGCATGACTCAAGAAGAGCTTATTCATAACATCGGGACCGTGGCCAGGTCGGGCACCCTGGAGTTCTTGCAGAAAATGAAAGAGGAGGGCAAGGATACGGCGGATTTTATCGGGCAATTCGGGGTCGGTTTTTATTCGGTTTTTATGGTCACGGAGCAAGTCACGGTTGAGACGCGCCACGCGCATAAAGAGGCCCAGGGGCTGCGCTGGGTTTCCGGCGGTGAGGGGAATTATTCGGTAGAGCCCATCGACAAACCCGGCCGGGGGACAAAGATCACTTTTCAATTTAAAGAAGAGGCGAAAGAGTTTGCCGGCGAATCCAGGATCCAAGAGACGATCAGGAAATATTCCAATTTTGCCGATTTCCCGATTTTTGTGAATAAGGTGAAAGTCAACACGGTCGAGGCCTTGTGGCGCAAGAGCGAGCATGAAATCACCCCGGAGGAAGTCAATGAATTTTATAAATTCATTACCAATGATTACGAAGATCCTTTGGGACATTTGTCCCTTTCGATTGAAGGCGCGGAGGCTTCGTACAAAGCCTTAGTGTTTATCCCCGCGAAGGCTCCGTTTGATTTAATGAGGACGCGGGAGCATAAGACCATCCAGCTCTACACCAATAAAATTATGATTGTGGATGATTGTAAAGAGCTGTTGCCGGAGTATCTTCAGTTTATCCGGGGGGTGGTGGATACGGCGGATCTGCCTTTGAATGTCTCACGCGAAATGGTTCAATCCTCGCCGGTCCTGGGCAAGATTAAGTCCGGCATGACAACGAAAATCATCCAATGGCTGCAACGGCTGGCGAATAAGGAAACCGAAAAGTATCTTTTATTTTATAAAACCTTTGGCCCGGTGTTTAAGACAGGCGTTAATACGGATTTTGCCAATCGGGAGAAGCTGATTGAACTTTTGAGGTTCGAGAGTTCCGCGTTAAAGGTCGGAGAGTTGACTTCCTTTAAAGAATATGGGGGGCGGATGAAAGAAAAGCAAAAGGAAATTTATTATTTGACCGGCGATACCAGGGAGCACGTCGAGCGGAATCCGAACCTGGAGTATTTTAAAAAGCATGCTATTGAGGTCTTATTCTTGATTGATCCGGTGGATGTCTTTGTGGTGCCTTCGATCAGGGAGTATGACAAGAAACCGGTCAGGGCGATTGATCAGGGAGATGTTGATTTGGAGATGGGCGACGGGAATAAGGACAAATCCGACGATTCTCTGTCTAAATCTCTTATCGGTTTATTCAAGGAAACGTTGAAGGATCAAGTCGAGGATGTGAAGATTTCTCGGCGGCTGGTGGATTCGGCCGTGACCCTGGTGATAGGGGCTCAGGGGATGGACCGGCAGATGGAGCGGATGATGAAGATGATGGGCCAGGATGTTCCGGCGTCCAAGAGGATCCTGGAGGTCAATGTGGATCATCCCGTCATCCGGAATTTAGCGAGAAAATATATTTTGAATCCCTCCGACATGCTTTTGAAGAAATGCATCACGCAGTTGTACGAAAGCGCCCAGCTCATGGACGGGGAACTCGCCTCCCGCAGTGATTACGTCAAGCGGATGATGGAAATTATGGAAGAAGCCACAAAGTCCTGAGGCTTTACGGATTTCTCCACGCGTCTTGGAACACCAGCGCTCCGTAACAGAATTATTGATTAAGTTCTCCCCCTCCTTAATCCTCCCCACCGTCAGACTGGGGGAGGAAGGGTGGAGGTGAAAAAAAATTATGTTACAGTCTACCCGTTTTATTTCTTTTCAATGACAACAGCCCAATAGTCGTTGATTTTTTTTTGTTCCAGGATTGCGTGACCTTCTTCCCGCACGGAACCCGGCACGTTTTCGATCGGTTGGCCGTCGTCCAACCAGATTTCCAGAAGTTCCCGCGGTTGGAGTTTAGCCAGTGCCATTTTGGTTTTGACGAAGTTCATCGGACAGGTCACGCCGCGGAAGTCCTTGACGATTTTGGGCAAGGAAGGCGGGGACGTCGTTATTTCCCGGGAAGGAAACGCGCCGGGGTGTTGAGGGACGCCGGCCGTTGGTAGAGCAGCGCATTCGTTAATCTTGAACTGGAACGCGTTGTCCATGATCTCGTAGAGAAGTTTTACGCGGTCCGCGAGGGCCAGGACGTCCTGGGCGCGCGCGCAGAGGGAGGCGTCGTTTCTTTCTCGCGCCATTTCCAGGAGAGGTTGAAAACGGCCCGCGACCAGGCCGGTGTGGATGAAATGGGTCGTGAAGTTTTCGTGGAGTTCTTTTTCCGTCTTGGGTTCGCAGCCCCGGGTGATCAAAAGCGCGCGGGCGGCGTAATAAACGATGGTCCTCAGGTGTTCCGGTTTCTTCTCAGGCGCTTCTCCGGCATCCAGTTTCTTGCGTGTTTCCTCAATCATTTTCAGGTCCATGTCGATTAAGTCGAACAGACCGGCGGAGCATTCGCCCTTGCCCCGGTCCGCCACGGAAAACAGTTTATCGGAATCCCAGTCGAAATAGGTGTTCTTGTCTTCCTCGAAACTTGGGATCTCCTTGTATTGAGCGCAGAGTTTTCTTAGATCCTCTTTTCCTTCCCGCTCCAAGTAGGCCTCGAAATTTTTATGTTCTGAAGATTTGGAAAGATACCTTTTTAAGGCCTCTTGAATGAAGGCGGGGATGTCCCGGGCGCTGATCTCTCCCAATTTCTCGTTGAGTTTGGTCTCGCCGTCGCGGACCACGGCGCCGGCCACGACATTGTACGCCGGGTAAACCTTGTCGCCCTTCCGGGCCACCTTACCGAAAAAGCCCAGATGCGCGATCGGATGCTGGCCGCAGGCGTTGGGACAGCCGGAGATATTGATTCGGATATCGGAAAGAGTGTCCAGCGCCTTGGCCGGGATTTCATAACGGCTTAAGGCCTTGATCACGGCGTTGGCCGCTGGGCGCGAGAGGCATATTCCTAACTGGCAGGTCGAGGCGCCGGCGCAGGAGATCATTTTGTCGATGAAGAGCGGCCTGTTAAAATGATCCAACGTGTCTTTGAGAAAAAGATAGACGTTGCCCAGATATGTTTCAGGGATATTTCTGATTAAAAAATTCTGGTCCTTGGACATCCGCAGGACGTTTTCGCCGAACGGCCGCAGGAATTGCCCGAGTCGGACGGCCTGGGCATTGTCCAAATATCCCAGGTGAACAGGGACGATGATCGAGAAGATGCCTTTTTGTTTCTGAGGCTGGACAAAACGTTTTTCCCATAATTCAAAATCATTTTGGTCTTCGATCTTGCCTTCCCTGAGGACGGGCGACCGGCCGCTATTGTCGATCGCTTCAATAGTCAGGGGAGGGAGGTTTTGGGTCTTGACGGCTTGATACTCCTCGTCGAACCGTTTTTGAAATTCTTCAGGCCCCAGGGTGTTCCAGAGAAAACGCAGGCGGGCCGCGTGCTTGTTTTTGCGGTTGCCGTATTTCCAAAAGATTCTTTTGACCGCCGTGGTCACAGCGTAGACCTGATCGTCCTCGATGAAATCCAAGAGAAAATGCCCCGCGTCGGATTTTGCCCCCAATCCACCGGCGACATAGACTTTAAACCCTTTTTGACCATCCTTGATCCGAGTGATGAATCCGACATCAGCGATCGTGGCATAGCCGCGGTCTTCTGAAGAACCGGAAAAGGCGATCTTGAATTTCCGTGGCAGTGTCCAGGAATCCGACTCGGCAATCAACCGGCTTGTCAACGCCAGGGCGTAGGGCGTGGTGTCAAACGCCTCGTCCAGACTGATCCCCGCGTCTTCCTGGGACATGATATTCCTGACGGTGTTTCCGCCGCCTCCGCGCGAGGCCAGGCCGGTTTCTTTCAACCCGCGCATAACGGGAATCAGGTTATCCAGGGTCACATAATGGATTTGAATCTCCTGGCGCGTGGTCAGATGGATTTTATCCGATCCGTAGCGCGTGGCAAGTTCGGCTATCTTGATCAGTTGCTCGGGGGTGATGCAGCCCGCGGCGCAACGCACCCGTACCATGTAGGTATCGCTCTTGCGCTGTTCGTACACGCCAAAAGGGACCCGGTGCAGTTTTAATTCCGCCGGAGACATCTCGCCTTGCTTGCATTTGGCGATCAGGCCCTCGAGCTCATTGATCTCCTGGTCTAAATTATCCGGTAAACGGTATTGGATTTGCATAGGACTCACCTTGATTTAATCCATTATTTCTATTTTTTCATGTTCAACGACCGCGTTGACAATTTTATAAGATTGGACATCTTCCTTCCCGCCAGCCAAGGAGATAATCACATAGCTGATCGTCGGGTCATACGCGAGTTTAATATCTTCAGCCGATGGCCGGGCCGGTGAGGCCGGATGGCTGTGGTACACGGCGCATAATTCATATCCGCTGGCCCGGGCGTCCTTGAGCGCGGCAAACTGTTCCTGGGGATCAAAGGAAAAATGCTCGGCGCTGTGATCCATATTGGTTAACGCGTAATGCCGGTGGACGATCCCGTCTTCTCGGGCCAGATAGCCGCAGGCCTCCAGCGGCGCCTCTTTCCGGGCGTGTGCAATAATTTGGGAAAGCACGCCGCGTGTTATTTTCATCCCGGAGGCCTCTTTAAGTCGCAGACCGGTTGCTCGGCGTCCACCAGGGTGGTGATGGTCGGGCTCTCGCCGCAGACAGGGCACTGTGGAGCACGATGCACGCGCGCTTGCCGGAAATTCATGGTCAGGGCGTTAAAGATCAGCAGTTTATTCGTCAAGAGTTCCCCGCATCCGGTTAAAAACTTTACGGCCTCAGCCGCCTGGATGGTGCCTAACATGCCGGCCACGGCCCCCAGAATCCCGGCTTGCGAACAGCTCGGCACGGCGCCTTTGGGCGGCGGGGAGTCGAAGATGCAGCGATAACAGGCCGATCCCGGGACATAGGTCATGGTCTGCCCGTCGAATCTCAAGATGCCGCCGTGAGAGAAGGGTTTCTTGCCCATCACGCAGGCGTCGTTAATAAGGAACTTGGCCGGGAAGTTGTCCGTCCCGTCCACGATAAAGTCAAAATCTTTGATCAGGCCCAGGATGTTATCCGCCGTGGCCCGTTGATGAAACGCGAGCACACGGACGTCGGGATTGATCTTTTCGATCTTTTCCTTGGCCGAAAGCACCTTGGGCCGGCCGACATCCGGCGTGAAATGAATGACCTGCCGCTGCAGATTACTTAATTCTACGACATCTCCATCGACCAGACCGATGGTCCCGACACCCGCGGCAGCCAGATAAAGCGCGGCCGGCGCGCCTAATCCTCCGGTCCCGATAATCAGGACCTTGCCCCGCACGATCTTCTGCTGGCCTTCAACGCCGATATCTTTAAGGATGATATGGCGGCTGTAGCGTTCTAATTGTTCCTCGGTAAAATCCATTATAATTCTCCCAACGCGGATTTGATATCGGCGATGATGTCTTCCGGCGCCTCAATACCGACGGATAATCGGATCATGGTTTCGCGCACGCCCATTTCGTTCTTAAGGGCCGGGGCGTATTCACAGAAAATCGTTGAGGCCGGATGCAGGATCAGCGTCCGGTTGTCATTTAAATTGGTGGCCCGACGGATAATTTTAAGCTTATTCATGAACCTGAAACACTCCTCTTTGGAGTCCAGATCAAAGGTCAGAAGTCCGCCGGGTCTTGTCCCGAATTGTTTCTGGCATATTCTAAAGAATTTGGACGTCTCCAGTCCCGGATAGTTGACGCTCTTGACACGGCGTTCATTTTCCAGGAATTTCGCGATCTTCAAGGCATTCAGGCACGAGACATCAATCCTTAAAGGCAGGGTCTCCAGACCGATACTTTGCATAAAGGCGTTGTGCGGGGACAGGCAGGCGCCGAGATTCCGGTACACCTTGCGGCGCAGCCGGTTGATCAGGGTAAAGGGACCAAACTGCCTGGCATCCTCGGCGAATTGGGGATGCTTGCGCCAGTCATAGGTTCCGTTATCGATGATCAGACCGCCGACCGTTGTCGCCCCGCCGGAGATGTATTTTGTGCTGGAGAGGACGTCGATATCCACGCCGAAGTCGATGGAACGAAAGGCATACGGCGGGGTTAAAGTCGTATCGGCAATCACCAGGAGGTTGCGCGCGTGCGCCAGATCCGCGATAGCCCGTATGTCTACGACCTCAAGCTGCGGGTTGGTCACGGTTTCAAAGAAAACAGCGCGGGTGCGGTCATCGATGAGCTTCTCGATTCCATCGAGCCGTGTCAGATCCGTGAACCTGGTTTCCAGCCCCCAGTCCTTGAGGGTGCTCATCAGCAAGGAATAGGTGTTGCCGAACAAATGTTTGCTGGACACAATATTGTCTCCCTGCCCCGCCACCGCTAAAAGCACATTGGCAATAGCGGCCATCCCCGAAGAGAGGGCGATCACGCCCACGGCGTCGGTGACCGCCTTGATTTGTTGTTCAAATGCCTCGACCGTAGGATTGGTGATCCGGGAGTACGCATGCGCCGGTTTCTTGCGTTGAAAGGCGAGCTCGGATTCCTCAGCGGACTTAAACTCAAAAGCCACATTTTCATAGACCGGCATATGGAGAGAACCGTGAGGGTCTTCTTTAAGAAAGGGGTGATGTAAAATTTTTGTGATAAATTTCAGATCGCTCATGGATTGATCGAATGGGTTGAGTGAATTGAATTAAGAGTTGTGAAGTCCGTGAATGCCCCCGCCTCCCATAAAATAGAGAAAATCAATCTCGTCCGCGTCGTTCACCCGGGTTGTGGGATAGGCGGCTCTATTGACGAATTCGCCGTTGAGTTGGACCGAAACCATGTCCGGCTGTTGCACACGGCTTATTTTCAACAAATCAGCGACCGTGAGCGTTGCTTGTTGGAAGACTTCTTCTTTGCCGTTGACTTTAATTTTCATAGAAAATAATCCTTCTTGAATTTACGGGCTGTAAAATTGACCAAAGTATATCGTAACCGATTGATTCGATCAAGAAAAAAGATGGGTCAGAAAGAGAATAACGGGGCGGAGGAACGGTGTCAAGGGTAGAAGAAAGAGGCTATTTCTTTTCAGACTGGAGGGCTTGGATCAGGGCGTCTTTGTTCTGATGAAACCAGATGAGCCAGGTTAGGATAAGTTTTTTCCCGGCATCGTAGCGTGCTTGATTTGAGGTGATGTACCCGGCTAACCGCAATTCTAATCCGTGAACAAGAGAAGTCTTAAAACGGTCGCCTAATCCCGCGTACATTTGATTTAACTCCTCGGGATCAACAAGCTGGGCCTCCTGCCATTCTCTGCGCAAATAGATGATTTTTTTGACGTCCTTTTCTCCAAAGGTCTCAAAAGGCGGTTGGTTGTTCAATAGAGGCATGGTCTGGCCCAGAGAGGCCAGGACGTTTGTAAAATGATAAACCATGTTTGTCCTGGATAGTGTCCCTGTCTCATCCTTCAGGAAGATATCGATAAAATTAAATCGTCGGACTTTGACGTAAGTCCCGTTTTCGTCGGAGATCTTCGCGGCGTCTCTTTCGTGAAATTGGACCATCACGCAAGGATCAAAGCGGCCCAGGGGATAGGCGCGCGGTCTGCCGGAGGAGATATTTTCAACATCGACGTGCTCCACGCGAAAGGGACGGGCCGGATTTTCTTTGAGGAACACCCAGAACGGATATTCCCAATAGTCGCCGTTACCGATAAGGCCTATGTCGGCGCAGGTCCCGGACTTTATGTATTTGCCCGTTTTATCATAGGGAGCGTGGATATCCGGTCTCTTGGCAAAATATTGCTCGAGACGCGGGACATGGAAGATATTTTTTGGGCCTAAGAGAGGTCGTGTATTACAGAAAAAAAGCCAGGGCAAAGCATAGACAGACAGGACCGCGGCCACAAGGGCGGTTGGCCAGGGTCTAGGGGCTGAGGACAATAGGATGCTGATCAGCGGCGCGGCGATCAGGAAAAACGCCAGATGCAGACGGGCGTGCCAGGGCTGCCATTTCAGAAGAAGGCAGAATAGTAAAAAAGCGGATAGCGTTGAGAACGTGTACCCTTTGATGTCTTTTATGCCTGGAAATTTTCGTGAGAGACAGAGCCACGAAGCTAGGAGAATCAGGAACAGATGGGGAAGATTGCCGGCATAATCTTCATCTAAAGACACGTTGGGGAATTGATATTTATCCCATGTCGTGCGGGGATCGTTGATGTCGATGGGGAGTTGCCGATGCGTCCAGCGAATGGTTTTATCTAAAGCCTCATTGATTGGTTGGCTCGGGGTTCTTAGGTGCAAGGAGATATTTCTAAGGATATTGGAGAGCCACGCGGGGATGGAAAACACCTCATTGCGGTACGCGTCTTCACCGGTGGCCAGCGGCGCGCCGTAAAGCTGGATAGTGCGCAGACCATGACCCAGGTTCAAGCTGACGAGAATAACAGCCAGAACGCAAACGGGCTTCCAAATGTTCCGGCGCATTTTTAAAAAGAGAGCGTAAAAGAACCATATCAAAAAGGGGAAGGCGTAAATGTACGCGGTGGGTTTGGTTAAGACCGCGAGTCCGAGACTCGACGAGGCGGTTGAGATGAGAAAAAGGCGCGGATCCTTTTTGGCCATGAGGGCGAAATTGAGAAAAGATAATATCCAGAACGCCACCACGTAATCGTTTTGCGTGCTCGACGATTGCAGGATCCCCATGGGGATTGTGGCGGCAATGAGCGAGGAAAGGATCTGGGCGCGGCGGTTAGCGCCCAACTGTTGCGCCAGCAGGGAGACGCCGACGAGACTTCCGATCATGCTGAACCACTGGACGAGGTTGGCGAACCGGTCGCCGTTACTGAGAATCTGCAGATGCAGGAGGACCATTTCCGCCCAGGGAGTCATGTAGAGTTGCCGTGGAATATGGGTGGGATAAGGGGCCAGGCTTTGGTTTTGAATCCAGTGGACAACGCGGCCCATGTGATAGGTCATCGAATCCCATGTGTTGGGGGGAGCGAGGAAGGCTGTCACGGCCGTGACGACGGCAAAAAGGGCGATGAGGCATAATAAGGATATTTCTGTGGCGGAAAACCCGAGATTTTTTAAACGTGTCCTCGAAGGAAGAAAACGGAAAGGGTTCAGGTGTTTATCCCGATGAGATTTATAAAGGGCCCCGGCTAAAGCGAGGGACAGAGTCCCCCAAAATCCGGCGAGAGTTTCCCAACGAATGAGATGGAACAGGCTTAATACCTCCGTACTGCCGACGATGCAAATGCCCCAGAGGACCGAAGAGAGCAGGAGACAGCGCCGCCAGCAGCCCCACCCCAAGGGGTGTCTGGAGAGGAGACAAAAATAGATCAGGATAAAACAGAGGACGGGCAGAAGAACGAACATGTCCCCAAAATAGCAGATAATTTTTGGTGAAGCCAGGCCTTTATCAAAAAGCTGTTGAGGGTGAATTGACAGCGTGGGGATAGCCTGGTAATATTCTCACGCTATTCGCCTCCATGTTGGTTCAGGGTTCCACCTCCTGAAAAACCTTTCCGAGGATCTAAAGCGGGCCTGTGGCAAGGGTTTTTCGGTGATTTACCTGAAATCCATGCGCCTTTTGTATCGGAAAAACCGAATTTCACCTCCGGAGGTGAAATTGGACTGGAGCAAGCAGCGGCTTCTGTTATCCATTAACACCGACGGCAAAAGAAAATTGTTTGAAAAGAAAGCCCTGAACGGGTATTGGTCCAAACGTCAAATTTCTGAACAGTTAAAAGCAGCCCCCGCGTAAAGAGAGAGAGGTAAAATGAAGATCATTTCGTGGAATGTTAACGGATTGAAGTCAATCTTGAACAAGGGGTTCCTCGAATTCGTGAGAGAATTCCATCCTGACGTGCTGTGCCTGCAGGAGACGAGATCCCCCAAAGAAATGCCTCCCGTGGACCTGCCTGGCTACAAACAGTATTGGAATCATGCCAAAAAGCCCGGATATTCGGGGACAGCGATTTTTACCTTAAAGGATCCGCTCCAGTGGATCAACGGGATCGGTATGGCTAAGCACGACGGTGAGGGGAGGGTCATAACGGTGGAATTCAGGGATTTCTTCCTCGTGAACGTGTACGTGCCGAATGCCAAACGCGGGCTTGAGCGACTGCCTTACCGTACCCGAGACTGGGATGTCGATTTCCTGAAGTATCTGAAAAAGATCGAAGAACGCAAACCGGTTATTTTTGGCGGGGATCTCAACGTAGCGCATAAAGAAATCGATCTCGCGCGTCCCGAGGGGAATGAGCAAAACCACGGGTTCACGAAAGAAGAGAGGGCCGGGTTCGACAATTTGATCAAGGCCGGATTTATCGATACGTTTCGGGAGTTTGAGAAAGACCGCGGGCATTACACGTGGTGGAGTCGGATGGGGAATTGTCGTCAACGCAATATTGGATGGCGGATTGATTATTTTCTGGTCTCGGCGTCATTGCGTCCGCGATTAAAAAACGCCTCCATTCTCAAAGATGTTTCAGGCTCGGATCATTGCCCGGTCAGCCTGGAAATAATATAAGTAGGACTTTCGCGTTTGGCGATCTGCTTCGTTGCAACCTTCTGTGCTTGCTCAGCGTACACAACAGTACGCCTCGCGGAGTTTATCCCGAGCTTTTCCCGGGACACCTCGGTTGCGCCTCGCATTTCATCCAAACGCGAAAGTCCTAATAAGACGCGTTCTAAAAATGTGCTCAATGTGCTCGAAAATATTCTCGAAAATGTGCTAAAGAAAATGATGGTCAACAGGATTGTTTAGGTATAATATACGCCCTTGTTCCTGTTTGAAAATCCTTTCGAAAACTTATTAACCATTAATCGGAAAAGCGTGAGTGAAGTCACATGAATGTGGGATCTTACAAGATCATTGAGCAGAAAATTATCATGCAGATTCATAATCGCATCTGTGAGACTCCGGAAGAAGTGCTGGCAAGCGATTTGTTCAAAGACATCCTTCATCGGGCAATCACCAAATTGACCAAGAGGAACTCCTATTTGATGGAGATCTTTGACGGGAAGGTCATCGACGATGGGGATATGTGCGTTCTCGTCCAGGTATTCGGATTTTTAACAAAGATGCCTGTTCAACTGGTCCCCAATGTTGTTCCGGGGGCGGAGCGGTTTTTAAGGAATCCGGTGCTGTTCCATGAGTTCGTTGAGTATTTATATAATTATTGGCGCAGTTATGACCGTTTTATTATCGCCGATTCCACAGGCATGGATTTGGTCAAACGGCCTTACCGGACATTTCACGCGACGATTGGCCACCTGACCGGTCTGATCCGGGGAATGTACCGGGATGTCCAGGAAAATTTGACAGGGGTTCACCCCCGAATTTACCGTCAAGTCACCGCCGGCGCCGAGGTCTCCACCATCGCGATCACACGGGACAGAGAATGGGAAGACCCGCTTTACGCGAAGCTCAATGTCGTTCCCTTTATACGCCAAATTTTATTATATCCACCCTTAATCCTTAATCCGCCGATGAATAAAAGGACAGGCCGGTTTGAAAGAATCAGAAAAAATCCTTTAGAATTTATCGATATCCACGGCAGTGATTGGCTCTGCTATCCGGCGAAAGTCGGGCCTCTGGTGATCTATGTTTATTTCCATCATAAATTTTCTGAATTAGGTCATTCCCTGTGCAATCTGTTTCCATTGGCGGAAGATGAAGATTTAGAGAGAAAGCCGGACGCGGTCTTCCTTTTCGGGGCTCCCACGGAGGCCCTTGATCAGTTCGGTGTCTTCCCGACGGTATTTTATGAAGATGAGAAAAATGATCTGCTGGTGGGGGCTATTCCAGGCCGAAATGAGTTCGGGTATTTCGGCTATGTGAAGAAAATGGTCTTGACGCTGCATAATATTATTATGATTAAAAGAGGAAGGCTGCCTTTTCATGGGGCACTGGTGCGGGTCATCCTCAAGGGGAACAGGGATTTCACGATTCTTCTGATCGGCGACACAGGAGCGGGAAAATCCGAAACCCTAGAGGCCTTTCGCGAATTGGGAGAGGATCATATTCAGGATCTTGTGGTGATCGCCGATGACATGGGATCGTTGGAAATTCAAGAAGACGGAAGTGTCATCGGTTATGGGACGGAGACCGGGGCGTTCCTGCGGCTGGACGATTTGCAGCCGGGATACGCGCTGGGGCAGATCGACCGGGCCATTATCATGAGCGCGAATCAGGTGAACGCGCGGATTATTTTACCGGTGACGACGTATGACATCGTCATCAAAGGTCAGAAAATCGATTTTATTATGTACGCGAATAATTATGAGGGGGTGGACCCGGATTACCCGATTATTGAACGGTTCCCTTCTCCTGAGGAGGCCATTAAAGTATTCCGCGACGGGAAGGTGATGAGTAAAGGGACGACCACCTCAACCGGAATTACGCACTCCTATTTCGCGAATGTGTTTGGGCCGCCTCAATATAAGGCCGAGCATGATCTATTGGCGGATAAATATTTCAAGGCCTTCTTTCAAGCCGGTGTTTTTGTCGGACAGATGAGAACGCGTTTGGGTTTATCCGGTTGGGAAAGGCAGGGCCCGCGGGAGGCCGCGCAGAAACTGCTTGAGATTTTTAAGAACGATACGCAGGGATCCGTTTCGTAAACGCATTTTACAAGAAAAATGAAAGGGGGTGAACATGATGGACAAGAAAAATCAGCAACAGAAAAAAGACAACAAACAAGCCGAGCAAAAGAGCCAGCAGAAGCCTGCGGCTTCCTCTCAGCCCAAGAAATCCGGCGGTTGCGGTTGCTCACATTAATCTTCCAGTTCTTCCGTCTTTTTAGTGCTGTGTTACCTAAATAATTTACAGAAGAACACAGTACAATACTTCGTACATCTGCAAATAAATCTGTTTAAAACTTAGGTAACGAAGTACTGGAGAAATCTATAAGCCCGCTGGTCCCGATCCATGATCGGGTCCCGGCGGGCTTAATTTTCTTTCAGGACCTCTTCGCGTTACTTCCACACCACGTTTGCACATCACTTTCTTTCTGACAAAACAGATGGTATACTTCTGGCACTTTAACCCGGATTATACAGTCCTGTGAGGCTACAACGGGTTTTTCCCGTTGGGCCGAGATATCTTAAAAGAAGGAAGGTCACGCATGTCAGAGAATCTGATTATCAATTTTACGCCGACGGGAATGATTCCGACCAAGGCGATGACGCCGCATGTGCCGATCCATGTTTCTGAGATTGTTGAGGCGGTGCATGAGGCCTGGGAGATCGGCATCACCATGGTCCATCTCCACGCGCGCGATCCGGAAACGGAAGCCCCGACTTACAAGGCGGAGACGTACGCGAAAATCATTGAGGGAATACGGACCTTCGCCCCGGGGCTGGTTATTTGTGTTTCTTTAAGCGGACGCAATTTCGGAGAGTTTGAAAAGCGTTCGGAACCCTTAAATCTGGACGGGAGTTTAAAGCCGGACATGGGGAGTTTGACCTTAAGTTCGGTGAATTTTAACCAGCAGGCCTCGATCAACGAGCCGGAAATGATTAAAGCCCTGGCCCAGAAAATGAAAGAGCGCGGAATCGTTCCGGAGTTAGAGGCGTTTGATTCGGGCATGATTAATTATGCCCATTATCTGGCCAAAAAAGGTCTGATCGAACCGCCGTACTATTTTAATCTCCTTTTGGGAAATATTGCCTGCGCCCAAGCGGATCTGCTTCATGCCGGGATCATGATCCGGGATCTGCCGCCGCAGTCGTATTGGAGCCTGGCCGGTATCGGCGACGCCCAGATTAAGATGAACAGTGTGGCCATTGCCATGAGCGGCGGGGTGCGGGTGGGGCTTGAGGATAACATTTTTTACGACGGTCAGAAAAATATACATGCCCGCAACATGGATTTATTAAAACGAATTCATATCATCGCCGAGGCTAACGAGCGGCCGTTGATGATGTCCCGGGAATTCAGGAAACGCATGTGCCTTCAAGACGGCAATGGTCACTACGGCCGCCGTCAAGTTAATTGTTAATAGCTACTTTCAGAAAAGGCGCAGTGTTGTACTGTGTTCCACATATTAACAATTAAGTTGACACAGTACTACGGCCGTCAGACGAAGAAAGAGGGATAACACCGATGAAAAAATACATTATTTTCGGCGGCGGGTCCTACCTCAGTGACATCTTTGATTTGATCCACGCGAACAATGGGAGGGTCTGGAAAATATTTCAGAATATGCCGGAGATCACTAAGGCCGGGGACCTGACGCTCAGACAAAGGGTCTCGCTGCTGGATTATGCTGTTGAGATTTATGAGAACTTGGAGACTTTTAAACCGGAGAAAGACGCGGCGTATGTGATCGGTTGCATCACCGTCCACAAATATGTTCTGATTCAGGAATTGAAATCAAAATACGGCCTTGAGGTTGCCTCGTTGATTCATCCGCGGGCGCATTTGGGAGCTCATGTTCATGTCGGTGAAGGGGTGACCGTCGGCCCGATGACCGTGGCGGCCCCCAATGTTTATCTTGATGACTTCTGCGCCGTGAATCGGGCGGTTTCTCTGGGGCATGACGCCAGGATCGGAAAGTATTCCCGCGTCGGACCTTCCGTGGCCCTGGCCGGAGGCACGCGTGTGGGGGATAAATGTTCCATTGGGATCAGCGCGACGGTGTTGGATCATGTTACGATCGGAGACTGGAGCATTGTCGGCGCCGGCGCCCTGGCCACGAAAGATATCCCGGAAAGAGTCGTGGCTTATGGGGCCCCTGCCAAAGTGATTCGAAAAAATGAGGAAATAGATTTTGTGGTATATCAATCGAACAGAGCAATAATAATTTAATAACTCTTGGAGCGCGCGATTCGTTAAACGCGCAACCTCTCTCGGGAATGAATAAAACAATCCTCAACGATTTAGCCGTCTTCGGAGGCTCCCCGGCCTTCCCGGAACCCTTGCATGTCGGGCGTCCTAATGCCTGTCACCGGGAGCGGTTTTTGAAGCGGGTCAACGACCTGTTGGACAGGCGCTGGTTGACCAACCAGGGGCCTTTTGTTACGGAGTTTGAACAGCGTGTCGCCGAGTTTCTTGGAGTCAGGCATTGTGTGGCGATGTGTAACGGGACAACGGCCCTGGAAATCGCTATCCGGGCCGCCGGGCTTTCCGGGGAGGTGATCGTCCCCGCCTTTACGTTTATCTCAACGGCGCACGCCTTGAAGTGGCAGGGAGTAACTCCCGTTTTCTGCGACGTGGATCCGCGGACGCATCATATCGATCCCTCCCGTCTTGAAGGGTTGATCACAGAACGGACGACGGGCGTCATCGGGGTCCATCTTTGGGGAAGACCCTGCGCCGTGGAGGCGCTGGAGGAGATCACCCGAAAAAGGCGACTGAAATTATTGTTTGACGCGGCGCATGCCTTCGGGAATTCTCATCAAGGGCGCAGGATCGGTTCTTTCGGCGACGCGGAAGTCTTTAGTTTTCACGCTACGAAATTCTTTCACACGCTGGAAGGCGGCGCGGTCGTCACCAACGATGACGGCCTGGCGCGCGTGTTAAGATTGATGCATAACATGGGGTTTTCAGGATATGATCAGGTTGTTTGCGCCGGGACGAACGCTAAGATGAACGAGATCTCGGCCGCGATGGGCTTGACGATGTTTGAAAGTTTAGAGGCAATTTTAGCGATCAACCAACGTCATTACAGACACTACGAGCGGGAGCTTTCTGAAATCCCGGGCCTTCAGTTGATGCGTTACGACGAAGGGGAAAGGAACAATTATCAGTATATTGTCTTAGACATCGATGAACCCAAGGCGGGGATCAGCCGTGATCAACTGGTCGTGATATTGCATAAAGAAAACGTGTTGGCGCGTCGCTATTTTTATCCAGGCTGTCATCAGATGGAACCTTACCGGTCCGATCCTTTCTACGGCGGTTTACACCTGCCGGTGACGGATCATCTGGCCGGCCGATTGCTGATCCTGCCCACCGGGGAGGCCCTGCAACCGGACCAGGTCACGGGGATATGCCGGATCATCCGTTGGGTGATGGACCACGCGCCCGAGATCGCACAGAGGTTATCGAAAAACACAGAAGGTGGGAAGTAGAGGAAGCCTATGCCGCCGTCCGCCCAGCAGCCTAAAGTGAGCGTCAAAATGGTGACGTATAATCATGAGTCCTTTATCGCTCAGGCGATCGAAAGCGTCCTGATGCAGGAGGTGGAATTTGATTACGAAATCGTCATTGGGGAAGACAGTTCAACGGATGGGACGCGCGGGATTGTCCTGGATTATCAAAAGAGGTATCCTGACCGCGTCCGGCTGTTATTGACGGACAGAAACAGGGGACGACGGCACAATTTTTTACAGACTTTAAAGGCTTGCCGGGGGAAATATGTGGCGATGCTCGATGGAGATGATTACTGGACATCGCCGCGTAAACTGCAAAAACAGGCCGATTTCTTGGATACCCATCCGGGATGCGCGATCTGTTTTCATAATGCCGTCATGATTTATGAAAACGGGAAGGCCCCCCGGCTTTATCATAGAGAGAAACTCAAACAGATCCTCAAACTGGAAGATCTCTTGTACGGCAACATCATGCCGACCTGCGCGACGATGTTTAGAAATCATCTTTTTGATGAGTTTCCCGGGTTGTTTGATCCTCTCCCGTTCGGCGACTGGCCGTTACAGATTCTGAATGCCCGGCACGGGGATATCGGCTATCTGGATGAAGTGATGAGTGTCTACCGTATCCACAGCGGAGGCCTGTGGTCCAGGGGCGGGGAGGTGAGCCTGGAGGAACGTATTCAACAGGCTAAAGGGATTGTGGCCTTTTACAAGGCGATCAATCAATTCCTGGCGTATCAATATGACCGAATCATCCGAGGGGAGATCTTAAAACAAAAAAAACAAATACGCCGGCGCCAGGTTGAGAAAATCAAACGCCGGATCATGACCGCCTTCCCAAGGGGATATCATCTTTACCGTTGGCTCAAAGACGACGCCCAGGCTTAGCCGTATCAAAACATTCAAGAATAGTATTGATTCTTAAAGACAGCAAGAGGGCCGTATGCGCTTGGCGATTATGCAGCCGTATCTTTTTCCTTACATTGGATATTTTCAATTGATCCACGGCATGGATCAATTTGTTATTCTCGATGATGTTCAATACATTAAGAAGGGCTGGATTAACAGGAACAGGCTCCTTCTTGACGGGAAAGCCCACGCGTTCACGTTCAGTTTGAAAAAAGCTTCGCACCGGTTACCTATTAAGGAAAGATATTTTGTGGATGATCACGGTGTCGAGAAAGAAAGCTTTATGGGGTTAATGGCCTTGGCTTACAGGAAAGCCCCCCACTATCGCGAGACCGCGGCTTTCATAGAAGATCTATTGGGTTTCGACGAGTTGAATGTCGCGGAATTCATCCGCCATAGTTTGGAAGAAATTTGTAAATACTTAGGTATAAAAACCTCTTTTCATGTCTCTTCCCGCTTGAAGAGGACTGAGGTATCTGATAGACTGAGCCGTCTTTTAGGCATTATGACTATTATGGGATCAACGCAGTATATTAATCCAATCGGCGGGCGGGAGCTTTATTCAAAGGAAGAATTCGCCGGTCATGGAATGACCTTAAATTTTCTACGGACAAAGCCGATTCTTTACCGGCAAGGAGACCACGCCTTTGTTGAATCGCTTTCCATCATTGATGTCATGATGTTTAATTCAAGGGATGAAATCCGGCGTTTATTAACAGCGTATGAATTTTTTTAAAGGTGAAGGGGAGCGTTATGAGAAAAGGGATAAAAGGGGTGCCGGAATTATTAGCGGTGTCCAAGCGCGCCGGTAAAGCCATTATGGATTATGACATGCTTCGTGACGGCGATCGGGTGGCCGTGGCGGTGTCCGGCGGCAAAGACAGCCTTTCCTTGCTCCATGTTTTAAGAGACCGCCAGAGGGTGGCTCCGATTCATTTTGAATTCGTCGCGGTTCACATTGATTTTTGTTTTTCGGATTTCGATCCCGCCCCTCTGATCGCCTATCTGGAACGCGAGGGATTCGCGTATCTCGTGGAGAAGGCGGGCTCTTTATCGGAGGAACGCTGGGAGGAGATTGATTGTTTCCGCTGGTCGCGGCATCGGCGGACAGCCCTTTTTGATCTGGCGGATCGACAGGGGTTTAATAAAATCGCGTTTGGCCATCACATGGATGATATCGCGGAAACGATCCTCCTGAATCAGTTCTATCGGGGAGAGATTGCCTCGATGAGACCTAAACAGGAACTCTTTGACGGGAAGGTCACGATTATCCGGCCGCTGGCGTATGAACGGGAAGAGACCATGATCCGTTTGGCGCAAAGGCTCAACATCACGCAAATAGGCCAGTCCAAGTGTGCCAATGAGGAAACTTCCCATCGGCTGATCATTAAGAAAATGCTCCGTCAGCTTGAGGCCGTGAACCCGATGATCGTTCAAAATATTTTTAAGAGCCTGCAGAATGTCCGAAGAGATTATCTGCTGGAGATCGCTCCGGCAAAATCACCGGCGGGTTCAATGAAATCGTAAGAGCGTATGGATAAAATTCTGGAATTCTGGTTCGAGGGGCTTAATGATCAAACGGTTATTGACAAGCGCGCTTTTCCGGCGAAGAAGTGGTTTATCAAGAACCGGCGCGTTGATGACGAGATCCGGGAGGCATTTGAACACGATCTGATCCGGGCCGGTCAGGGAGAGTTCAAGGATTGGGAGCGCAGTGCCCGCGGACGGTTGGCGTTAGTGATTCTTTTTGACCAATTCCCCCGTAACATATACCGCAACACACCCAAGATGTTCGCGTATGATCCCCTGGCCCTGGATCTGGCCGTACGCTCTATCCGTGAAGAGAAAGATCAGGAATTACAGCTTATTGAGAGGGTTTTTCTTTATATGCCCTTGATGCACGCCGAGGATGTCAAAACACAGACATGGTCGGTCGAGCGTTTTACGCATTTATTGACCTCCGCACAACTAATGGAACATGCTCGACGAGCGAAAGGAGGTCGAGATACTGACTACCGTAATGTTCCATTACTTTTAGGGAAGTCAGTAGTCCGAGAATCTTCAGAAAAGAGCCCCGCCAATACCCCCTATTATGAATACACATTGGGTTATGCCCGACGGCACTTTTCGATTATTGAGAAATTCGGCCGTTTCCCTCATCGAAATTCAATTCTGGGGAGGACTTCCACGATGGCAGAATTGGAGTTTCTCAACACGCCTAACGCTTCTTTCTAGTCGATTTTAGTGGTTTTTCATTTTGCGTTCGTTCCGTTCTCTTGATAAACTATTTGCCGTATTCTCCAACCGGCAAGCGATGGACATGCTCCTGCCGCCTTGGGATATCGCGGGGATATCGCGCGTTTGAGGAATTCGTTGACATAGGTGATAAAATACTTCAAGCTAAAAACAAAACTTTTCCCCCAAAGCCGCGGAGCCGCAAGTAAGACTCTTCGGGCTAAGCCTTGGGGAAAGGAAACCGAAGTGAGGAAAGGAGCGAAAGATGAAGGACTGTTGTGAAAAGTTGAAACCGTTTGCGCCATTATTTTTGCGTTTGGGACTGGGTGTCATTTTTACGTACCATGGGTTTGGTAAAGTTTTTGGCGAAGGGGCGGGTTTAGGATCTACCTGGAATCCTCATGGGATGCCGGCCATTGTGCAAATTCTCGTCGCTTGGGGTGAATTTCTCAGCGGCCTATCCGCCCTCATTGGTTTTTTGACTCCATTGGCGGCTTTTAACATCATCGTGATTATGACCGGAGCGATCGTCCTGGTCCATGGGAAGAATGGTTTTGGTATGATGAACCATGGGTTCGAATATAATTACGCCCTGATCATGATGTCGTTGGCCTTAATAGGGACGGGGCCGGGGCCGTTTACCATAGGCGGAAAATGTGGTTGCGACAAGAAGTAAAGTTCATCCGCCTACGCCGGAGACCACGGGCTTGCCCGTGGAGGAAGGCGAAAGTGGGGAGAAAGTTGGGCTACGGCGGATGTTCGCCCTTATCTGGAAACGGCGGATGAACCCGGCGAAGCTCCCAAACGAAAGTTTTGGAGCGAAGACGGGTCATTTAGATGGGACCACGGCTTTAGCCGTGGGGCTCCATTTTAAAAAGGATAGGCTTTAAGAAATTTCAAGTCTATCCTTTTTTCTTTTTACACCTTCGGGAGGTGCGGTAATGAAAAAAATAATTGTTTGTATTTTTGTTTGTAGTTGCTTTCTTTTAGGCATATCCCTTTTTAATCCGTCGGTGTTTGCTCAGGAAGATATTCAGTCCTTAAAAAGGCAGGTTGAAATCTTAAATAAGAAAGTGGCGGAATTAGAAGCTGAGAAATCCCGGAAATCATTGGCGCCTCCCAATAACCTTCAGGGCTTTGAGGAGAATTCCTGGGATCCTTTTGCCGAGATGGATCGTTTACAGGAGCAGATGAACCAAATGTTTCAGGACCCGTTTGGGGCTCAATTGCATCGCGATCAATCGATGATTCAACATCATGAATTTCAAGAGCCTGACTTTAATTTAGAAGAAACGGATGTCGGCTATCTTATCAAATTCAATACTGCGGGTTTAGACCGCAAAAAAATTGATATTCAGATCAATGAAAATTCGTTGACTCTCTCCGGCGAGAGTTCCAGGGAAACAGAGGAAAGTAATCCCCAGGCTGTTATGCGGTCGCGCAGTTTCGGAAAATTTCTCAAAACAATCCCTTTACCTGTTGACGCGGACATACAGAAACTGAAGACAGAACAAAAGGGAGAGGTTCTTGAGATAACGATTCCAAAAAAGAAAATAAATTCCTAAGATTTCCTCTTCTATTTTTTAAAAAAATAATCGTCAGCAAAAATTAACCATAGCAGTATTAGAAAATATGGATATAATGAGGCCATCCCAAGAATTTTTAGTCATGAAATCAAGATCTGTTTTCCTTCCCTTACGTCCGCCGAGAGGGGAGGACTTAGCAAGAAAGAGAAAATAGAACAATTTTATTCAGGGTGGCATGTGCGATGAGATTTCTTGTGAAAAACATTCTTTCTAGTTTTGCTATGGCGGGCGTGAGCTTCTCCCTCTTGTTGGGTGGGGGCGCGATTTCCAGCTATGCCGGGTTAAGCCCCGAGGAGCAAACAACGATTGAGACGTTTGAGCGTGTTTCTCCTTCCGTGGTTTTTATTAAGAACGCCTCCGTGCAATGGGATTGGTTCTCGACAGATCTTTATGAAATTCCCCAGGGGGCCGGTTCCGGGTTTGTATGGGACAAGGAAGGACACATTGTTACGAATTTTCACGTGATTTATCAAGCGGATAAGATTGAGGTGGTTCTTTCCGATCATAATTCGTATCCGGCCCGGGTGGCGGGTATTTCCCCCGACGATGATCTTGCCGTCTTAAAGATTGAGGCGCCCGCGGCAATCCTCAGTCCGATTTCCGTCGGGAGTTCGAAAGATTTGAAAGTGGGCCAAAGGACGTTATCGATTGGAAATCCGTTTGGGCTGGATTACTCATTAACCACCGGTGTAGTCAGCGCGTTGGGCCGATCCATGCGTTCGGTCAGCGGAAGAAAAATTCATGATGTTATTCAGACAGACGCGGCGATCAATCCGGGCAATTCCGGTGGACCGCTCTTGGATTCGTCGGGGAATCTTATTGGTATGGCCACCGCCATTTATAGCCCTTCCGGGGCTTACGCGGGCGTGGGATTCGCTATTCCCGTGGATATCGTCAAGAGGGTGGTCCCTCAACTGATCCGGCATGGACGGATCAAGAAGGTGGGGTTAGGCGTGGTGCTTGTCCCGGACAATATCCGGGAACGCATGGGTATGGACGGGGCCATGATTTTGAATGTCTTGAAAAACAGTTCCGCGAGTCAGGCGGGCCTTCAGCCGACGCGGAAGAATTATTTTGGACAGATTATTCACGGGGATGTGATTATTTCTATAAACGGCCAGCCGATAACCGGCAATGAGGATCTGACTGCTTTTTTTGAAAAGGATAAAAAAGAGGGTGAGCAGGTTAATATCAAGTTTTTACGTAATGGAAAAGAATATGGAACAACAGCGATTTTGAAGGAATTATAAAGGGGTTACATTTTAGAGAAAGGAGAGACGGGGGATTTTAATACAATAATGAATTAGCCAAAATCCAAAAAAGGGGGGGGTATGGTTAGAGGCAAAGTGAAATGGTTTGATCAAAAAATGGGCTATGGCTATCTGGTTAATGCTAAAGGGGAAGAAGTATTGGCCTATGCCGGTAATATTGAAAGTCAGGACCTGAGCATTCCGCAAACGGAGTTTTTAAATCAGGGACAGGACGTTGAGTTTGATACGGTGAGCGACCAAGGGGAGATGATCGCGGTTAATATCATCACGAGTGGACATCAGAATTTTGCCGATATTAGTCAATAAGAACACTGGGTGAAAGAAATAATCAATCAGGATCAAAGTGTTTGAAATCCATGAGGGCGGGGGGCGAATCGAATGAAAAGAATCGCCCCTTCCCCATTATTCTGGAAATTATTCAGGAGGAAATAAAGATGTGGGCTTTTCAAATGAGAATGTGGCTTTTGTTAGGGGCACTTTTCGCCATCATCTACGCGATGATTGTGATGATCGGGACAGCGATGGGCCTGGGGAGTTTCTATTCCTATTTGGTTATTTCTTTCGTGATGATGTTTATTCAATTCATGATCGGCCCCAAAATCGTCGAATGGACCATGCGTGTCCGATACATTAAGCGTGACGAGGATCCGGCGTTATTCGGGATGATTGAAGATCAAGCCCGAAGGGCCGACATGCCTATGCCCCGCGTTTGTGTCGCTCAGATCGGGATTCCCAACGCCTTTGCCTTTGGGCGCGGCATCCGTGATGGGCGCGTTTGCGTGACCGAAGGCATCCGGCGGCTTTTGAGTCAGGATGAGTTAAAGGCGGTCATCGGGCATGAGATCACCCATTTAAAGAACCGCGATGTTATTACCATCACGCTTCTATCGGTGATTCCGATGATTATGTACCGCGTGGCCTGGCATTTTCTTTTTTACGGTGGGGGGAGGCGCAGAGAACACAGTGGCGGGAATACGGCTTTTATCGGCCTAGCGGCATTCCTTTTTTATTTTGTCACCAACCTTTTAGTCCTTTACGCCTCACGGATCCGGGAGTATTTCGCGGACGAGGGGTCAGTGCGATTGGGCAATCGGCCCGAGGCCTTGGCCACAGCCCTGTATAAACTCGTTTACGGCGCGGCCCGCATGGATAAGGCTTCCTTGAAGGAGACCGAAGGCATCAAGGCGTTTTTTATTAATGATCCGTCTAAAGCTTTGAGTGAAATCCGCGAGTTAAGCCAGCTTGATATGGATCGCAGCGGCACGATTGATCCGGAGGAACTGGCCCGGTTGCGTAGTAAGCAAGTTCGTTTGGAATTTGGAGATAAACTTTTGGAATTTTTAAGCACGCATCCGAATATGCTGAAACGCATCCAACACCTTTCCGGGTTGCAAATCCATTGATTGCTAAGGAAGAGACTGAATTGCAAGGGTTAATGAATTGGCCCGTTTTCTTAATGACGTTGTTTTAAAGAAAGAATGCGGTAATGAAAATAATAACGGGGACCATGGGGATCGGTGAGCTCAACCAAATGGCAGTGAATATGTTTGGAAGTTTGGTAAAAGCCGTCGTTGATGTTGATAGGGAACACCTCGCCGTTGATGCCGAGCTTCACTCTGATTTGGAAGCATTGCTTCTTGAAAAAGGTTCAAAACAGGAAAGCCTTTGGGGGATCAACCTGTATCCTGAAATGCAAGGGGATGGATTTGTTGAATTTGATTCTATGATTAATTTGCGCCCTTCTCAAGGCAATAGAAGCCGGAGCGTTGAAAACGAAGAAACGCGTCAAAAGATCATTGCCATTGTTGGAAAGAGGGTTCATCGATGATTTATCAACATCGGGGTTTGGCTGAAGGACGGTGGCAGCAGTTAAGTTTTATTGAACAAATGGCGAATATCGGAAGCGAAGTGGGACGTGCTTTGAGCTGGCGGGCGAAGGATAATCCCATTTATTGCCAGCGCGCGTTTGAGCGCGCCCTTGAGTTGATTGATTTAACTCTGGAAGGCGCGAAAGGTTTTCCTCGTCTCAAAGAGCTCACCCGTTTGCGTGAAGCCCTTGTGGATTACTTTTATGGGGAAAATGAATTTATGTCGAGTGAAGCGACGTGGAATAATTATTTCCATCACTTCCTCTGGGCGGCACGTAAGAATTATTGAAAGGGAAGGCCCCGCGGGGCGCTGAGCCGATTTCTCTAGGACGCGCGTGTTTGGCGATCTGTACAGTCAGGAAAATTTATGAACTTCCTCAGACGTTTTCAAATCAAGGTGCCTTTGGTGATGATTTTCGCCATGTGCCTTGTTTTGCTTTTGAGTTTTTTATTGGTTTATAAATTCACCCTGGATTCTCAGTTGGACAACATCAGAAAAAGATTGATGGTACTGGCTCAGACGGCCGTGCTGACGATTGACCCCGAACTCCTCCAGAATGTTCCTCTTCATAGACAAGGCGTTGAATCCGCGCCTTATCAGGTTATTAAAGAAAAACTGGAAAAGATAAAAAAGATAAGTCCGCAGATCAAGTATATTTATACAATGACGAAGACGGAAACGGAGGGGGTTTGGCAGTTCATCGTTGATCCGGATCCCGTGGGTAGAGACAAGAAAGGGAAAGTGTTGACTTCTTTTCCGGGAGACCGGTATGACGTCTTTCGGTTCCCCGAGATGCTTCGGGCCTTTGAAGGGCCGTCGGCGGATCAAAGGCTTCATCGTGATGAGTGGGGGGTGACTTTGTCCGGGTATGCCCCTGTCCTCGACAAAGAAGGCAAGGCTGTGGCCATGTTGGGGGTGGATATCCTGGCGGAGGATGTGTACGCCATCCAGCGGGAGGCCGAAAGGCGCGTTATCTTTGTGTTCGCTTTTGGAGTGATCCTTGCTTTGATTGTCGGGGGGATCATCTCAAGGACCATCACGCGCCCCGTCAGCAGACTTGTGGAAGGGACAAGCCGCATCGCGCAAGGGAATCTCCAGTACAGAGTCCATATCGACGGGGATGATGAAATAAGCGATTTAGCCAGGTCATTTAATCAAATGGCCAGAAGTCTTTATAAATCCAAGAGAAGGATTTTCAGTTATTTTCATTATGTCGTCAAAACTTTGATCCGGGTGCTGGAAGCGAAGGATCATTACACCAAGGGACATTCCCAGATGGTCGCTGAATATGCCGGAAAGATTGCTCTGAGAATGGGGGTCCCCCGGGAGGACATCAAAATCTTCAAAAAGATAACCCTTTTGCATGATATCGGCAAGGTGGGGATCGAAGATGGTATTTTAAACAAACCCGGCAAGCTCACCGATGAGGAAAGGAAAAGAATCAATGAACACCCCCTCATCGGCGAAGAGATTTTAAGGCCCATTATCGGTAATGAAAAAATGCTGGCCGTTGTCCGGGGACATCATGAACGTTACGACGGCCAAGGGTATCCGGACAGGCTCGGTAAAGATGAAATTAATATTTTCGCGGCCATCGTGGCCGTGGCGGACACCTATGACGCCATGACCTCGGACCGGGCCTACAGAAAGGCCTTGGGTCATCACGCGGCCGTCGAAGAACTCAAAAAAAACCGCGGCACCCAATTCCATCCTAAGATTGTCGATGTTTTTCTGCAGGTCCTGGAAGAAGAAAAGTTTTGATGCGAGGGAACAGTCAATATACGGGTTAAAAGCAATTCCATTTATAAAGGAAGGAAGAAATGATGTCGAAAACACACGCGGAACCGTCCTATTCGAATTATCGATTAACCGTGCGGCTTGAGCTGGAAAATCAGCCCGGGATTTTCGCCTCGGTAGTCAATTTGCTGGCGAAAGAGCGGGCGAATTTAGGAGCGGTGGATATCGTCCAGGTAACAAAGGATCACATGGTGCGGGACATTACTTTTGATGTGGATAATGAGGCCCATGGTCAACGGATTCTTGACGAATTTCGCAGTTTAAATAAAGTAAAAGTGATTTCCTTCTCCGATCCGATTTTTCTTATCCATCTGGGAGGAAAAATACGCGTTGAGAATAAAATCCCCATTCTTACCAGAAATCAACTTTCCATGGCCTATACGCCCGGGGTTGCCAAAGTCTCCAAGGCCATAGCGGAAGATGTATCGAAAGTTTATACGTTGACTATCAAAGGGAATAGCGTCGCGGTCATTAGTGATGGTTCCGCCATTCTGGGGCTCGGGAATTTGGGGCCGGAAGCCGCTTTGCCGGTCATGGAAGGTAAGGCGATGATTTTTAAGGAATTTGCCGGCATTGACGCGTGGCCTATTTGTTTGGCGACGCAGGAAACGGAAGACATTATCAAGACGGTTCAGCACATCGCCCCTGTTTTTGGCGGGATCAATTTGGAAGATATCAGCGCCCCGCGTTGTTTTGAAATTGAAGAGCGGCTTAAATCCATCCTCGACATACCGGTGATGCATGATGATCAGCATGGGACCGCCGTTGTGATCTTGGCCGCGCTAAGAAATGCCTTAAAATTGGTCGGGAAAGATATTAAGGAAATTAAAGTTGTGGTGAGCGGACTGGGCGCCGCGGGCATTGCGTGTTGTAAGATCCTGTTAAACGCGGGGGTCGAGCATCTTTATGGCGCGAAGCGAAAAGGGGTCGTCTTGATCTGTAATGAAAAAAATATTCACGCCGCGCGAAAGGACATATTTTCTTGTATTAAACCGGAGGAGCCTTTTTTAACCTTACGTGAGGCCCTCATCGAGGCGGATGTGTTTATCGGCGTGTCTGCGGGAAACATCTTAACAGCGAAAGATGTTAAGCGCATGAATAAAGATAATATTGTTTTTGCCGTAGCCAATCCGGATCCGGAAATAGATCCTAAAGAGGCTATTAAAGTTTGCCGTATTTTTGCGACGGGCCGCTCGGATTTTCCTAACCAGATTAATAATGCCTTGGCATTTCCTGGGATTTTCCGAGGAGCCCTTAATGTCAGAGCTCGACAAATCAACGAAGACATGAAGCTCGCGGCCGCGGCGGCCATCGCGGGTCTTATTCATGAGGACCAATTAAATGATGAGTATATTATTCCGAGTATTTTTGATCAGCGTGTCGTTAAAGCGGTGTCTTCCGCTGTTGAGCTTGCCGCGCATAAGACCGGAGTTTCACGCAAGAAAATGAGAACGGAGAATTACTGATTTTCCCCAAAGTAATGGACCATTATGGTGGTCAGTAGGTTTTAAATATTCCATCCTTTCTATGTCTATTAAATAATTTTCCAGAAAATTGAGGGGAGTTTCTAAATGGGGCGCCATAAACTTAAACCGAAATTGATAACAGTATTAAAAGAAGGATATTCGCTAAAAAAATTTGTTCCTGATTTAATTGCAGGAATTATTGTAGGGATTGTCGCGTTACCGTTAGCCATCGCTTTTGCCATTGCTTCCGGCGTTAAACCCGAACAGGGATTATATACGGCAGTTGTGGCAGGGTTTATTGTTTCTTGTTTAAGCGGCAGCCGTGTTCAAATCGGCGGGCCGACGGGCGCATTTATTGTCATCGTTTACGGTATCGTTTCAAAATATGGGTATGACGGTTTGGCGACAGCAACTTTAATGGCTGGATTCTTGCTTATTTTGATGGGGATTGCGCGGTTCGGTGATATCATTAAATATATCCCTTATCCCGTGACAGTCGGGTTTACCGGGGGAATAGCATTAATTATTTTGGCAGCGCAGATTCGGGATTTTCTAGGATTGACCGGAGGGGCTGTCCCAGCGGAATTTATTGAAAAGATCAAGTATTATGCCGAACATATTAATACTTATAATTTTTACGCCGTCGGTATAGGTATTTTAACGCTGTTGATTATCGTTTATTGGCCCAAGGTCACGCGAAAAATTCCGGGGTCTTTTATTGCAATTATTTTTACGACGCTGCTCGTTAAAATATTTCATCTGCCGATTGAAACGATCGGCAGCCGTTTTGGAGGGGTCCCCAATACGTTACCGATGCCGCATGTACCTAATATCAGCATAGATATTATAAAAAAATTAAGTTCACCGGCTCTAACGATTGCCATGTTGGCGGGTATCGAATCATTGCTTTCCGCTGTTGTTGCCGATGGCATGACAGGCAACCGCCATCGTTCCAACATGGAATTAATCGCCCAAGGAGTGGCCAATATTGCTTCCCCCGTTATGGGTGGAATCCCAGCGACTGGCGCAATTGCCAGAACAGCCACCAATGTTAAAAATGGCGGGCGAACACCGTTTGCGGGCATTATTCATGCGGTCACACTTTTACTTATTTTAATTTTTTTCGGACCATGGGCAGCTTTGATTCCGATGGCGGCTCTGGCCGGCATACTCATCAGTGTTGCTTATAATATGAGCGAATGGCATTTATTTGTTAAAATATTTAGAAGTCCAATGAGTGATGTCATCGTTCTATTGACGACGTTTTTGTTGACAGTATTCGTTGATCTGACTGTCGCCATCAAATTCGGTGTTGTGCTGGCGGCTTTTTTATTTATGAAAAGGATGTCCGAGGCAACGGAAGTCGGATACATCACAGATTCTTTAGTTGATCAAGAGATCGATGAAGAAGATATGGTTGATCAAAATCGAATATCACAAAAAGATATTCCCGATGAAGTTGAAGTATTTGAAATAGATGGGCCGTTTTTCTTTGGAGCAGCCGATAAATTTAAAGATACGATTCGCAGTCTTGAGAAGAAGCCTAAAATTCTTATTCTTCGCATGCGGCATGTTCCAACGATTGATGCGACTGGAATAAGCGCTCTGGAAAATGTATTGAGTCTTTCCAAGCAAGATGGCACTCGAATTATTTTGTCGGGATTACAGGCAAGACCTTTAGAGAAAATGAAACGGGCCGGTTTATTAAAGTATATCGAAGATGAAAATATTCAGTCGACCATTGATCAAACGTTCGATCGTGCACGACAGATACTTAAGGAGAACAAGTAACGATGGAACTGACGATTAACGATATCGTTAAGATTTTTGCGGTTCCGGAGGATACGGTTAACAATTGGATTGAAAAAAAAGATATGCCTTGTATCAAGGCGAATGAACAATATCGTTTTAATTATATTGAATTGCTTGATTGGGCTCTTCAGAAGAAAATCCAACTGACTCCCGAAGTATTGAGTTTGGGAGACCGCGAGAATTATGAGGTTAGTGTTTTATACCAAGCGATTAAAAACGGTCGTATTCATTATGATGTTCCCGGGGATAATCGGGAAGAAGTTTTGAAATCTATTGTTGATATATTGCCTCTTCCGTCTAAGTTAAATAGGAAATCTCTTTGGCAGATGTTGATTGCCCGAGAAAAAATGATGGCAACGGCTCTTGGCAATGGCATCGCTATTCCCCATGTACGTAATCCAGTTGTTTTGAATATAGAGCAGCCTTCCATCTCTTTGTGTTTCTTGAAAAAAACCGTCGATTTTAAAGCAATTGACGGCAAACCGGTTTTTATCCTCTTTATTCTCTTAAGCCCCTCCGTTAAAAGCCATTTAACTCTTCTAAGCCGGTTAGCTTATTGTTTGCAGAGTACAAAGCTCCAGGGATATTTGCAGGCAAAAGCGACACAAGAAGAAATTTTAGCTGAAATTAGGATTCTTGAATCAAAATTATCCTCCGTTCCTGATGAGAATGGGAAGAAAGGGGATCGATGATGGACTTTTTTTTATACAGTCTGACTATTTTGTCTGTCTCCGGGGTTTTAATAATACTGACCACGCGATTTAGAAAAATGAGCGAAAGTATTTTCCTGATCTCGTTGATATTAGGATGCGGCTTGGGGTTCATTTCTGCCGTAACTATCCTTGCTAGTCGGACACCAATAGATTATCGGTTGAATTTTCGAATGCCTATCGGAGAGTTCTATATAGGTGTCGACCCCTTAAGTGCATTCTTTTTATTAGTGATTACCATTTTATTTTTTTTGGCTGGTTTATATGGGTACAGTTATTTGAAAGATCATGGGAAAAAGAATTTAAGTGTTCATTATGCTCTCTATCATTTGGCGTTAATTTCTTTGATGCTTGTGGTCACCGCCCAAAATGCTGTTTTATTTCTGATGGCTTGGGAGATGGTAACAGTCACGTCGTATTTTCTTATTGTATTTTATGACGAGAGGGAAGTTACGAGAAAAGCCGGATATCTTTTTTTGATAGCCGCGCATACTGGAACATTTTGTTTATGGGTGATGTTTCTTCTAATGGCGCGTCACACAGGGGCGATGAATTTTGATCAAATGATGTTAACACCATTTCCTTTACCACTTGCGGGCTTGCTTTTTGTTTTAGGAGTTATAGGTTTTGGTGTTAAAACGGGCTTTATTCCTCTTCATATATGGCTGCCCCACGCTCATCCGGCAGCTCCGAGTCATGTATCAGCAGTTTTGTCCGCCGTTATGATCAAGATGGGTGTTTATGGATTAATGAGAATCATTTTTATTATTAAAGATTTTCCGGAATGGTGTGCGGTTACGTTGCTTTTGATTGGAATGATCTCAGGAGTGGGGGGTGTTTTGTATGCGTTAGGTCAGCATGAAATCAAAAAATTACTCGCTTATCACAGTATTGAAAATATCGGGATTATAACACTAGGTTTAGGAACGGGATTGTGGGGGCAGATTTATCATAATGAGTCTGTGATTCTTGTTGGTTATGCCGGCGCGCTTTTGCATGTTTTTAATCATGCCGTTTTTAAAGGGCTTTTATTTTTAAGCGCAGGATCAGTGATCCGATCGACGCATACGGGAGAGATTGACCATCTAGGGGGACTTTTGAAACACCTTCCTTGGACAGGATGTTTATTTTTAATTGGTTCTTTATCGATCTGCGGGTTACCGCTCTTTAATGGTTTTGTCAGTGAGTGGCTTGTTTTCCGTGGATTGTTTGAAGGGATGTTTCAGTTTAAAATGAACGCGCTTATTTTTAACAGTTTGGGTATTATTTCATTGGCCTTGATCGGTGGTTTGGCCGCGGCGTGTTTTGCGAAAGCTTTTGGCGCGATATTTCTAGGGAATAGTCGATCGGTTGATTTTACTCATGTAAAAGAAAATTCTCCCATCATGTGTGTTTCAATGTTTGTACTAGGAGGGATTTGCTTGTGGATTGGATTTTTTCCAACGCAAATGGTGTCTTTTGCCTTGGGGGCCGCTTCAACTATTTCCAGCGCTCAGATTTCAACCACAATTGAGGAGGCAATTATTTTTCCTCTTTTAAAAGTAGTGTTAGTTCTGATTATTTTGATGACGATTGCCGTTGTCCTGATTTTATTTAAAAGGATCGCGATGAAATTTCTACCCATTGAAAATGCGCCGACATGGGGGTGCGGGTATTCTCTCCCAACGCGTCGCATGCAGTACACGGCTTCATCATTTGCAGAACCGATTTTACGGATTTTTCGAAATGTCCTTGGGTTTAATGTTGAAGGGAATAAACCGAAAGGATATTTCCCTGATGAAGCGAAGATTTCTTCGCATGTCCTCGAAGCTTCCGAGGATATTTTGTTTCGTCCGATTTTTAAATTTATCGAGTTTTTATCGGTGAAATTTAAAATTATCCAATATGGGTATACCCAGTTGTACTTGCTTTACATTTTTATTTTTCTTTTAGTTTTATTGGTTTGGAAAATGATTTAGAGAAATAAACGATATGGGATTCCAAATTTTATTGCACATAGGTATTGTGATTATTTTGTCCCCGTTGCTTTTGGGAATTATCGGAAAAACAAAAGCCTTTTTTGCTGGACGCTGGGGGGCGCCGTTGTTACAGCCCTATTACGATATCGGGAAATTATTAAGAAAGGGAAATGTTTATAGCACGACAACAACGTGGATTTTTCAGGCGGCACCCATTGTTTCTTTGGCCGCTGTTCTTGTTTCATCAATTTTGATACCGATGGGCGGCTTAAAAGCTCCGTTTTCATTTTGGGGAGATATTATTCTTTTCGCGGGGCTTTACGCTTTAGCTAGATTCTTTATTATTATCGCAGCCCTTGATACAGGATCAAGTTTCGAAGGAATGGGCGCGAGCCGAGAAGCAGCCTTTTCATGTTTAGCGGAAATCGTATTATTCTTAGATTTTATTATCCTCGCATTGTTGTCTAAAAAACTTATCTTATCAGAAATGATTATGCGAAATATTTTATCTTGGGAGTTATTCGGGCCGGTGCTTCTTTTGGTCGTGGCGAGTTATTTCTTGGTTTTATTGACGGAGAATGCGCGCATTCCCATTGATGACCCGGCCACACACTTAGAACTAACGATGATCCATGAGGTGATGGTGTTGGATCATAGCGGATGGGACTTGGCTTATATTTTATACGGGGCTGCGATTAAGTTGTTTGTTTTAGGAGCGCTACTTGTCAATATTTTAATTCCGTTTCATGGTTTGCCTGCCATTGTGCAGTTTATGGTTTTCTGGGGGGGCATGATTATATTGGCGATTGGCCTTGGAATTGTAGAATCTTGTATGGCAAGATTACGGTTAAATCGTGTTCCGCAATTGCTCACAGGTGCTTTTGTTTTAGCTTTGGTCGGACTGTTGATTATTTTAGTCAAAGGGGTATGACGCCAATGTGGTTGGAATCGGCATTAATTTTAATTATTCTTTTTGGGATCATTATTTTAGGGAATAATCGTCTTTCGACTATGATCCAGCTTCTTGCGCTGCAATCTCTGGTGTTGAGCATAACACCTTTGTTGATCCATCCAAGTATTCATGCGTTTACCATGACAATCGTAACAATTGTTCTAAAAGTTATCGTGATGCCGAGTTTGCTTTTTTGGGCGATCCGGCATGTTTCTATTCGACGTGAAGTCCAGCCTCTCATTGGTTACGGGAAGACTTTATTATTAGGCGGTTTTCTTATGGGAGTGGCATTTTTGATATCTTCAAAATTAGACTTGCCTGATAAAGGAATGTCGAATTTATTGGTTCCCACGGCTTTTTCTCTTGTGATGATCGGATTTTTACTTTTAGTCACCCGGTTTAAAGCGATCACTCAGGTTATTGGTTATCTGGTCATGGAAAACGGCATTTTTCTATTTGCCCTTTTATTATTGGAAAAAACACCTCTCTTAGTCGAGATGGGAATATTTTTGGATATTTTTGTCGGTGTTCTGGTCATGGGGATTATTATTAATCACATCAACCAGGAATTTGGTAGCGCGAGTACGGTTAATTTAACCAATTTGAGAGACTAGATTTTATGGAGTTATTCTTATTATTAGAGCTGCCGTTGTTAATGGCCATGGTTGTTTTTCTTCCACAGAAAAATAGTTTAAGGAAAATTATTCTTCTGTTAACCAGTTCTATCCATGTGTTTGCAACGATCAGTCTTTGGCAGTATCCGCGGGCTGTTCGATTTAATTCTTTTTTAGGATTCGATGCCGTAAGCCAATTAGTTCTCAATTGTATCAGTCTCTTATTTTTTGTCGTTTCGATTTATCTGATAGGTTATCTTGATGAAAAGAAGCGTCGATCCAACAGGATTCTCATTAGCTGTCTGTTGGGGCTTCTGGCGAGCATGACGCTGGTTATGATGAGCCGGCATATGGGGCTTTTATGGATAGCCATTGCTTCGTCGACGTTATTAAGCGTCCCGTTAGTAAATTATTATCGTACCCCCAAAAGTATCGAGGCTACTTGGAAATATTTATTGATTTCTTCGGTGGGCATTGCCTTAGGTTTACTCGGGACGCTTTTTTTGGCGATATCAGCGACGTCTATTAATACGATTTTCTTAGACGATATTTTAAATAATGCGGCGTATCTTTCACCGTCGTGGTTAAAATTGAGCGTGATTTTTCTTTTGGTCGGGTATGGGACAAAAATGGGATTAGCCCCGATGCACACCTGGAAACCCGACACGTACGGTGAAGCGCCATCACCCATCGGGGCGCTCATGTCCGGGGCCGTGACAGGGTGCGCTTTTCTGGCTGTCTTAAGAGTTTTTCAAATTTGTTTTTATGCGCATTTGAAGGAATTTGTTTCTCCAATATTGATTCTCTTGGGAATTTTATCTTTGGGGATAGCGGCGGTCTTTATCCTGGGACAGAAAGATTTTAAACGGATGTTAGGCTATTCCAGTGTGGAGCATATGGGAATGTTGGTTTTGGCTCTGGGTTTAGGGGGAGGGGCGATTTGGGCCAGCTTATTTCATATGGTTAATAATACCTTTGCAAAAGGATTAATTTTTTTGGTATCAGGCAATCTGAACCAGATTTTCCGGAGCAGAAAAATTGAAAATATCCAAGGGGTCATTCATCGGTTTCCCATCACTGGTGTCTGCTTGATTGTGGGATTGCTTGTGATCACCGGTTTCCCCCCCTTTGGGATTTTTTATAGCGAACTCTTAATTCTTAAAGAGGCGTTGATAACTCATCAGTACATGGTTGGGTTGTTTTATTTGCTATTTTTATCAGTGATTTTTTTTGGTTACGCAAGAATTATTTTAAGTATGGCTTTGGGCCAGCCAACAGAAGGCCATCATCAAAGGGTGAAGAAGGAAAATTTCTTTATGGTTGTGCCGTTAATTATTTTATTATTCATTTTATTTTTTGTCGGAATTTTGGTGCCCGATGCTTTTTATAATTTAATTAATGAAGCGATCGCGCTTTTAGGGGGAAAGTAAAGTGGAACAAAAAGAGTTTCATGCGCGCAATGGACAGAGTTGGGAGTTAAATCAAATTCCTATTCTAGAAGAAAGTTCGTTCCGGCAGAAAATTTTGGAGGGATGTCATCACAATTTAAGACTTGTTAATCTATATGCCCAACAGGATGAGAATAGGAATATCAAAGTTTTTGCGATACTCGGGAATGATCAAGAAGGAAGATTGACGGTTTTTGCCATGCAGATACCGCACGATCAAGCGTTGTTCCAATCATTGACATCTGAACTTCCCCAAGCCCATATGTTTGAAAGGGAAATGGCCGAGCAGTTTGCGATTGCACCCATAGGACATCCTTGGCTTAAGCCGGTGCGTTATCATCAGAATTATCGCAATGTCTCTGATCTGTGGCCGGAGGTTTCTTCAAAGTCTATCCCGGGAGTTTATCCTTTTTATCGTGTAAATGGTGAAGAAGTGCATGAAGTAGCTGTTGGACCTGTTCATGCGGGTATTATTGAACCCGGACATTTTCGTTTTCAATGTCATGGCGAAGAAATCTTAAATTTAGAAATTCAGTTGGGTTATCAGCATCGTGGTATCGAGAAAGTGATGGAAAATGTTTCAGTAGAAAGAGCTGTGCTTTTGGCTGAATCAATTGCCGGAGACTCTGTCATCGGGCATGCGACGGCCTATTGCAATATTATTGAATCGTTAAGCGACTGTGAAATATCTCCTCGGGCGGAAGCGATTCGATCAATCGCTCTTGAATTGGAACGGCTTTCCAATCATATCGGGGATTTAGGCGCTTTAAGCACAGATATAGGCTTTTTACCGCCGTCGGCATATTTCGGCCGGCTCCGGGGAGAATTTTTAAATTTATTGATGGAGTTAAGCGGCAACCGTTACGGACGAAGTTTGTGTCGTCCCGGCGGAGTTTTATTTGATTTGGATGAAGGAATGATTAAAAATTTTCGAGAACGGCTTTTGATCGCCCAAAGAGATTTAAAAGAAATATCGGATCTGTTTTTTTCAAAATCATCGGTTCTTTCACGTCTTGAAGGAACAGGAATAGTTTCAAAGAAGACGGCTAAAGAGCTAGGACTTGTCGGTCCGGTGGCCCGTGCTTCGGGGCTCGGCCTTGATGTCCGTAGCGATTATGCCTTTGGGATGTATCGTTTTAATTATATTCCTGTTTCCACAGTTCATTCGGGAGATGTGTACGCCCGGGCACTCATCCGCTGGCTCGAGTCTCAGCGGTCGATTGAATTTCTTTTAGATGTATTGAATCAGATTCCCGAGGGAGATTTACAAACAAAGGTTTCCGTATTGAAACCAAATCATATGGCTTTATCTATGATCGAAGGGTGGCGGGGAGAAATTGTCCACGTGGCGATGACGGATTCCAATTCCCGCGTTGTGCGTTATAAAATAAAAGATCCTTCTTTTAGTAATTGGATGGGTCTTTCTATGGCGGTGCGTGGCGTGCAGATTTCCGATTTTCCGCTTTGCAATAAAAGTTTTAATTTGTCTTACGCTGGGCACGATCTTTAATGGTTTGACTTCGCTCACCACAAGGGAGGTATTTGAGTTATGTGGGGTGTAATCGTCAATCGATTTAAACAGGGATTTAGGACATTGTCCTATCCTAAAGAAATCCCTTCTTTCCCGAAACGTTTTCGTGGCAGACCAATTATTCCAACCACAGAAACCCAATTTTTAATCGACAAAGAGAAAGACCCTTTAGGTGCGGTTGTGCTCGAAAAGAAACCTGCGATTGATATGGGGAAATGTTTGTTCAATGAAGATATGAAAACTGTTTGTTCAAAAGGGACTTTGATTTATTCTCAAGATCATCGTATGGCTGTTTCAAAAAGGGAGGATTTGATTATTCAAGATGAGGTCAGGCTGGCCACCGCACTCAATGAAAAGACAAGAAGGATTTTCGGAAGATCACTTAAATTGCGAGAGGTCTGTGCGGGGAGTTGTGGCGGTTGCGATGCCGAAATTCAGGCGATGGGGAATGTGGTTTTTGACTTATCGCGCTTTGGAATTCAATTTGTCGCTTCTCCTCGACATGCGGACGGCTTGATGATCACGGGTCCGGTCACAAAAAATATGGAATTGGCTTTAAGGAAAACTTATGAGGCTGTTCCCCAGTCTAAAATTGTCATTGCCGTTGGGGCCTGTGCCATCAGTGGGGGCCCGTTTCAAGGAGGGAAAGAGGTTCATAACGGCGTTGAGGAATTGATCCCAGTGGACTTGTATATTCCCGGATGCCCTCCGCATCCGTTGACCATTCTTGATGGGTTACTTCGTTTGCTTGGGAGATTGCAAAATGAAAAAAGAATATAAAAGTTTAAAAATTTGTCGTCTTTGTTTGTCCTTTGTTTGATAGGTACACCCGAAGGACATCTCTATTGTGGCTTGACAGCGGACATCGGTCGTTTTTTGCCTTGTGCGTTAAAATGATTCCATGTAGAATAACCGCGATTTATGTCATTTGTCGAAGGCGGTTTATCCGGCAGGGACCCCGGGCATGCCCGTCGGGCTCCATATCCAGAGGTTTTAAATCATGCTTAATATCGGTGTTATAGGATTCGGCTACTGGGGGCCTAATGTCGTTCGCAATTTGACGGCTATCCGGGAGACGGCTGTTAAAATGATCTGCGACAGTCAACCGGTCATCTTAAAAGAGGCGCGGGAACTTTATCCCCACATCCGTGTGTGTCTGGATTATAAGGAAGTCGTGACCTCCCCGGACATCGACGCCGTGGCTATTGTCACTCCGGTATCCACCCATTATCAGCTTGCCAAACAGGCGTTGGAAAACGGCAAGCATATCTTTGTGGAAAAGCCGTTCACGCGTAGCATCGAAGAGGCCGAAGAACTGATCCGATTGGCCGAGAAAAATCATTTAAAGATCATGGTCGATCATACCTTTATCTTTACCGGCGCTGTCCGGAAGATCAAAGAGGTGATTGATAATAACACATTAGGCGATTTGTATTATTATGATTCCACGCGGGTGAGTTTAGGATTATACCAGCATGACGTGAATGTCATCTGGGACCTGGCACCGCATGATTTCTCCATCATTGATTATGTCATTAAGAACAAGCCGTTGGCCTTGATCGCCCAGGGGGCGGACCACGTCGGCCGCGGTCAGGAAAATATCGCGTACATCACCTTGTATTACGATAAAAAACTCATCGTGCATATCAATGTCAATTGGCTCTCTCCAGTGAAGGTCAGGCATACCTTGATCGGCGGAAAGAAGAAGATGCTGGTCTGGGATGATTTGGAGGCCGATGAGAAGATCAAGATTTATGATAAGGGGTTCATCGTCGAGAATAAAGAAGGGATTCATCATCTGCGCGTGGACTACCGCTCGGGCGATATGTGGTCCCCCCGGCTGGAGCATGAAGAGGCGTTAAAGCGGGAATTAAAGTATTTTGTCCATTGTATCGAAAACGATGAAACTCCCGTCAATGACGGTCAGGCCGGGCTCAGGGTCGTCAAGATGTTGACTCTCGCGGATCTTTCTTTGAAAAACGGCGGGACGTTAATTAAACTGCAGAAGAATGTCGAAGATGAGCTCCTGGCGTCGGGAGCGGATAGAAATATTCCCTGACCTCGTTGGAAAGGCTTCTTTAAGAAATGAATTTTACGCACAACACCACCATTTTATTGACCGGCGGCGCGGGTTTTGTCGGCTCTCACGTGATCGATCAGCTTTTGCCTGAAGGGATCCGGGAGATTGTCGTCATCGACAATTTTGTCCGGGGCTCCAGGGAAAATATTCAGGGGCCTTTGGCCGGCGGACGTGTCCGACTGATGGAAGGGGACATCCGCGACCGGGATTTAATCGACGAAGCCTTTAAAGGCGTCGATTTTTGTTTTCATCTGGCGGCCTTGAGAATAACGCAATGCGCGGCTGAACCGCGGGAGGCCCTGGAGATTATGTATGACGGCACCTTCAATGTCCTGGAAGCGTGTGTGAAACATCACGTCAAGAAATTAGTCTTCGCCTCCTCAGCCTCCGTTTACGGCCAGGCGGTGGTCTTTCCGACCCGGGAAGAACATCACCCTTACGGAAATTATACGCTTTACGGCGCGGCCAAGATGGCCAATGAATTAATGTGCCGGTCCTTCAGTCATATGTATGGCCTCAAATTCAACGCCCTTCGGTATTTTAATATTTACGGTCCCCGCATGGACGCGTATGGAAAATATACCGAGGTCCTGATCCGCTGGTATCACGCGATCAGAGAGGGGAAGCCGCCTCTGATTTATGGCGACGGTCGGCAGACCATGGATTTTGTTTATATCGAGGAAATTGCCCGGGCGACCATTTTGGCATTAAAGGCCGATGTCTGCGATGAGGCCTTCAATATCGCCGGCGGTGTCGAGACATCGCTGGAGGAACTGTGTTATTTGCTGCTGGAGGTGATGGCCTCAGATTTGAAACCGCGGTATGTCCCTTTGCCCGAAGACCGAAAGAAAGTGGAGGTTTGGCGGCGTCTGGCGGATACTTCCAAGGCCAAGGCCATGATCGGGTTTGAAGCGAAGGTGGATTTGAAAGAAGGGCTGAGGCATTTGGTCCGATGGTTGGATAAAGAAGTCGGCCGCAAGGAAACGCGTGATTGTGTCGTTAAATACTGATTTCCGGAAAAGTAACGGAACTCTATGGTAGTATCTCTACCTGCGTTCTCTGAAGGATACGGTTTCATTAATTGTACGTAGGTCAATAATTGATGAATTTTCTGATTTCCGAGGGGCCGGTCAAATATGATTCCCGTCGCTAAACCTAATTTAGGAGAAGAAGAGGCCGCTGCTATCCGCGAGGTGATTCTCTCGGGATGGATCGCCCAGGGGCCGAAGGTGAAAGCGTTCGAAGAGGCGTTCGCGGCTTATAGCGGGTGCCGGTACGCGTGCGCGGTCTCCAATTGCACGACGGCTTTGCATCTCGCCCTTTTGGTTCTCGGCGTAAAGCCGGGCGACGTTGTCATCACGGTCAGCCATTCCTTCATCGCGACGGCCAACAGTATCCGTTACTGCGGGGCCGAACCTGTCTTTGTGGATATTGATCCCGCCACGTATAATATCTCCCCCGAAGGACTGGAAAGACTATTCAGAGAAGATTGTGAACTCATCGACGGGAAATTGTTTTACAAACAGGCCCTCCGGCTCCTGACCGGCGAATCGCCGTTGCGGGCGTTGTCCAAGGATGCCGTACCTCGTCTGGGCCGTGTTGCGGCCGTCCTTATGGTTCATCAGATGGGGATGCCTTGTGACTTGGGGAGAGTTTTGCCTCTGGCCAGAGCGTGGAATCTTCCGGTTATTGAAGACGCGGCGTGCGCGATCGGAAGCGAGACCCGTTGGGAGGACGACGGACCTTGGGAGAAGATCGGGCGGCCGCACGGGGACTTGGCGTGTTTTTCTTTTCATCCGCGCAAGATTCTGACAACGGCCGAAGGCGGGATGATCACGACGAGTAATCCCGCATATGATCGCAAGCTGCGTCTCCTGCGTCACCAGGGAATGAGCGTCTCGGATTTGATCAGGCATCAGTCCCAAAGCGTTATTGTCGAAGAATATCCCGTGGTCGGGTATAACTACCGGCTGACGGATATTCAGGCCGCTCTGGGGTTGGCGCAATTAAAGAAATTGCCGCAGATGATCCTTAGGCGCAGAGACCTAGCCGCCGCGTATCAAAGAGAACTGCGCGGGATCGGCTGGGTTGAGTTGCCTCAGGAACCTCCTTACGCCAGGACGAATTGGCAGAGTTTTCCTGTGCGCGTGCGGGAAGACGCTCCCTTAAACCGCAATGAACTCATGCAGAGCCTTCTGGATGCCGGCATTTCCACGAGGCCGGGGATTATGAATGCCCATCAGGAAGAGCCCTATCAACCGCAGCGCTGGCATTTGCCGCATTCCGAAAAGGCGCGGCAGGAGACAATCCTTCTTCCGCTTTTTGACGCGATGAACGAAGAGGATTTTTATAAAGTCATTCATCATCTGAAAGGATGTCTGGTGAAATGAAACGGCGTATTCTGGGTATCCAGGCCTTTTTCCCGGACTCATCCGCGTGCCTGGTGGAGGAGGGAAAGATCCTGTGCGCGGTTCAGGAGGAGAGGCTCACCCGTCACAAACGGACGCGGGCCTTTCCGAACAAAGCCATTGAGTATTGTTTAAAGAAAACAAATACGTCTCTGGAAGAGATTGATACCGTCGCCTTTCCCGTCAATCCGGGGATTTATCTGGAACATTTTAATTCTCCACAGTCCGCCCAGCCAAGATACCGCGGCGAAATTTGGTACAGTGTCCTGAATCACCTCATGGCCCTGGCTCCGGAACCGTTGCGCGTGACGGACGCCGCGCAACACATCGGGTTCGCCGGCAATGGCAAGATGCATATCCAGTACGTCGATCATCATCTGGCCCACGCGGCGATAGGATTTTATCCATCGGGTTTTCAAGAGGCCGCGATCCTTTCGGTGGACGGATTCGGCGAGAAAGATTGCGTTATGTTCGCCCGGGGCCGGGGGCAGCGCATTGAACCTTTCTTCCGGCAGGAGTTTCCGCATAGCTTGGGATGTTTTTATCTCACCATGACGGAGTTCCTGGGGTTTACCCCTAACAGCGATGAGTGGAAGGTGATGGGCGCGAGTTCGTACGGCCGTCCCGAGGTTTATTATGAGACGTTATTGTCCTTATTTAAATTTAAGGAAATGGGGTTTGAACTGGATTTGAATTATTTTAACTTTTATAATTTTCACCGGCCGTTGAATTATTCTTCCAAGCTTCTGGAGCTCATCGGTCCTGCCCGACGAAGCGGTGAAGAAATGACCCAACGGCATTTTGATATCGCCGCCGCCACCCAGAAAGTGGCGGAGACGGTTCTTTTCAGGCTTGCGGCCCAATTGTATGAAAAGGCAGGACTAGACAGATTATGTTTTTCCGGCGGAGTGGCGATGAATTCTGTTTTAAACGGCAAGATTGTAACCCATTCTCCTTTTAAGGACGTGTATATCCCCTTTTCACCGGATGACAGCGGGGGAAGCATCGGCGCCGCTCTTTACGTGGCGCATCATCTCAAAGGGATGCCGCGTCAAGAATGGACGCATAATTATCTGGGCCCCGCGTACGCGCAGGAAGAGATCCTCGGCGAGTTGAAAAAGTTTGGTCTCACGTATGAGGTTTCGCCGGATCCGGCTAAGGAGGCCGCCGAGGCGCTGTGCGCGGGCAAGATCATCGGCTGGTTTCAAGGGGCGCTCGAATTCGGGGACAGGGCCCTGGGCAACCGGAGCATCCTGGCGGATCCCCGCAAGCCCGAGATGAAAGATGCCGTTAATATCAAGGTCAAATTCCGCGAAGAGTTCCGGCCTTTTGCCCCGTCGATTTTGGAAGAATGTTTGGAGGAATATTTTGAAGAAGCCAGGCCGACGCCTTTTATGGAGAAGGTCTTTACCGTTAAAGAAAATAAAAGGGAAGATATCCCTGCCGTGGTGCATGTGGATGGCTCGGGCCGGTTGCAGACGGTCAGTGAGAGGACGAATCCGCTCTACCATTCTCTAATCAAACATTTCCAGGCGTTGACCGGAATCCCGGTGGTTTTGAATACGAGCTTTAACGTGAAAGGCGAGCCGATGGTGTGCTCGGTGCAGGATGCCGTACGGACCTTTTACACCTGCGGCCTGCAGGTGTTGTTTCTAGGGAAGTATGTGGTGAAAAAGGGCGCATAAATTATGAAGATGATGCTCCCGGTGCAATCCAACACGCTTAAGTCCGAGGGATGTTTTAAAAGATGGATCAACGAGATCATAAAAAACAGAGGGTTGAAATGAACAGATATTTTGATGGGGAATCGCTGGTTGTTATGGCAATCACTTTAGGGCTTTTTGTCACAGCCCTTTTTGTCAAGGGATTCACGCACGACCTCCTGCTGGAGGCCGGTATTTTTCTTATCTCGGTCAAGATCATTATGGCGGGATATAGAAATCATAGGGACATGAGTGAGATCAAAGCCAGGCTGGATGAGTTGAAGAAAATGATGGAACGTTAACGTATAGGTATTTAGATAAACCGATAGAATAATAGAGTTTATTTTTGCAGCTTCGGATGTCCGATGGGTACACTATCTACTGACTTTGATGGCATTCGTAGAAAAAATATATGAGTAAAAATAATCCAAATGTTTATATTATTGCAGGCCCGAATGTGGCAGGTAAGACGACATTTGCTAGGCAGTTCTTACCTTTAATAGCTAGAGGAATAGGGGATAAGGTAGAGATTATTGACCATGATTTATACGAATCCATTTTAAAGAGAAAGGGTTCTTAAACGACAAAGACCCAACAGATCAAATTACATAAAAGCGCTCAGAAAGCTATGCGTGAAGCAGTTAAAGGTGTGGTTTTAGAACACAAAAGAATTGATTTACCATTGGCTGTTTGGAAAAATGGAAAGGTAGTTAATATTTCGGCTAAGAAATTAAAATAATTTAGACAGGCCGTTGCCTGCACCACCAAAGGCGAGAGGTGAAGTATTGTACGACTTTGGCCGGATTTTTAGAAAAGTGTATCTTTCAAGGCCAGGCCATGATCGTGACAAGGTATCTTTTTAAATAAACAAGTCACAACTAAATTAAAAATATTACAAAATACCGTACAAATGCTGACGGACTTAAGCGAACGTAAAGCATTAACAAGCGATGAGGTCAAAGGGTTATTTCAAGTTATTCGTGATTATAGTTATGGCTTAAGCGTTTTGGATGATTACGATCATGGACGCATTGCAGTTAAAACAGCGACTAAAAAGGAATTCTATCAATTAACTGCCGTTAATCTTATCGAACAAATGAAAAAGCAGTTTGGCGCTTCAGGTTTATTTGGCAAAGAAAAAGACGAATCATTCAAAAGTTCATTAGGCGCCATTTACCAAATCTTATTGCGCGGGGAGATATCTTACAGAAGAAAAATCTTTAAGAACTGTCAACCCAAAGCTCGCGAAAGAATGGCATCCATTTAAAAATAACAGTTTAACGCCAGAAAATGTCATGGCTAATTCTGGTAAAAAGGCTTGGTGGCGTTGCTCCAAAGACCATGAATGGTTTGCCGTCATTGGAAGTAGAAATAAGGGTGCTGGATGTCCTCATTGCAACTGGAATAGGAACTGATCAATGTGTGATTTTGAAAAATACCTTAAGAGATGTCAATGGCTTGATTACGAAAAATCAAATAAAAAACGTTTGGGCTATGGAGCCGTGTTTCTGGCTATAGGGATAGTTTTGATTTGTATCGCAGTACATAAATTTCATATCATTGATAAAATGTTGAAGTATTATCTTGAGCTTTTATGGGTGGCTGGTTGGTCAAGTGCTGGAATTGGCGCAGGCTTGATTAATCGGCGAATAAAGGAGAAAGAAGAAACGCGAGATAAGCAGCATTGTCATTTTATAATATATTATTTCATCTTTGCTTTTTTTGTTTCTGGCTTGGCGGGTTTTGCTTTGGGGAGATATGAAAATGGTGCATTAAATTTTTCTTTATCTGCATTAATAAGTTTAACGATTGGATTTTCCGCTAAAAAGCTTAATGAATTAGCTCCCATTAAATAAAATGAAAGTGATAAAATCAAAAAATTGAACTTGTCGCAATGTCGTATTCATTCATCTGCCTATAAGCCGATGAACATCTAAAGGACGCAATTTTAAATGATTGATATTAACCAAGATAAAAAGAGGGTATTCATTGAGACCTACGGCTGACAGATGGATGCGTTATAGGATGACAATGGAGAGGATAGTGGAAGCTTTGGTAAAACTGCAAGGAGATTAAACATGGATATACGAAAAAGATTTACATCGGTCTCGATTTTATTGTTTATAATTTTCGCACTTTTTATTTCATCTGAAAGAGGATATCCTGAGGATGACGAGAGAAGTATCCCATATTTTAAAGAAAGATTTTCATCAAATTATTGGCAGGTGAGATATTGTTTATTAGGCGTTTTAATCGGGAGAAACCAAAAGACTAAAGACCTCTTAGAGCAGCTTATTTTGGATAAGAATGAATCGGTTTCATCGCAAGCACTTGAACGTTATATGGGCAATTATGTTAATGTGAATAAAAAATTGGCCATAGATAATATAGAAAAACTTCGACCAATTCCGGTAGGGATGAATTTTAAAAAAATACCAGATATTAGATCTGTTTCTTTTTATCTTACTATGCTTGACCAGGATATTAATAATCCGAGCAATGGCAGGTATATAATGTTTGTTGGTTTGTTAGGTGGGCAAAAAGAAATAGAAGAAATTAAAAAGTATATGCAAAGCAGCAATGATTATATTTTGCTAGAGACCGTGAAGGCGTTGATTAGATTAGGGGATAATCAAGATGCTTTGGTTATCATCAAAGAATTATTATTAAAAAATATAAAGGAGCATCTTTATTATCAAACAGAGACGCTATATATCTTGGCAGAATTAGATAGGGCAGCTTTCGAAAATGAATATCGGAAAATTAGAAAACTAATAGATGAGGATCTTAGCATTCAACCAAACTGGCTCAATGACCATTTTCTCCAAGGGTTAGAATTCAATATTTCGTCAGGACAAAAATCTTCGGAATAAAATCATAATCGTTCATCGGTTTAAACCGATGAACACCGAAAGGACAATTTCATAAATGATTGACATGAATAAACTTGAAAAACGTGTTTTCATCGAGACCTACGGCTGGGAGATGAATAAATACGACAATCTATGATCTCCCTTATTTTTCCAACCTATAACGAAGAGAGCAATTTACCGGAGTTGTACAAGCGTCTTGGGGATGTGACCTCAAAGCTTCCCATCGGCATCTATGGCTGTCCGTTGGTGCAAGTACCGTACGACAATTTTGGGGATTTTGAAGATGTTAAATGAACTGGAGCAAAGGGATAGAGAAAAAATATAAAAGGACGCTCCTCTTTTAATAACAGCAAGGAGATTGATTAAAAATGCGGATTAGTAAAACTGAAATATTGGATCGCTACCATGCATGTCGGCAAAAGCTTGGTAAAGCTCCGGGGAGCACTATTTTTTGTAAAACTGCAGGGGTCAAGTTGGCAGACATTTTTTATTATTGGCCACGCTTTACCGATCTTGTTAAAGAAGCTGGTGAAATCTCTCCGGGATGGAATAGCAAAATTCCAAATGAGGAACTCTATGAGGAATATGCAAAAGTATGTCTTCACTTGGGGAAGATTCCCACCATCTTAGAGTTGCGGATTGCAACTCGCCAACTTAAAACCCGAACCCATAGAGTTAGAAATCGTTATGGTACTATCGCCGAATTCGATCAATCATTTCGTAAGTGGCTTGAAAAGCAATCAGGTGATATCCGCAAAATTTTGGATTTTCCTGGTTGGGATCGTAAAAACAGGCCATCGAAACCAGATGAAGAACTCCAATCTATTCCTTCACCCAGTTACTCATTTCATCCATATCTTCCGGCCTGCCTGCAGTATTTGAATGTGCTTGCCAGAGGTGATGTCCCACAAAATGAAAACCAAAGTCAATCCGCTGCCATTCTTTTTGAACGCCGATGTGCAGATGCATTCCAGTGTCTCGGTTTTGAAATTGAAAATTTTGGGCAAGGCAAAGGACGTGTTAGTGATTTTGTTGCCTTAGCTCGCCGTGAACGGTTTGCCGTTATTGTCGATGCAAAAAGTCGAAGCGAGGGATATATCCTTGGCACTGAAGATCGGAAATTTCTCGAATACGCAGTTAAACACGGCCGAGAGCTTCAATCAAAGGGATTTGAGAAAATTTATCTTGTTATTGTAGCGGCTTCTTTCAGAGAAAAGGACTTGGATCAGTTGACGGTTTATCTAACGGATTCTCCTATCCGAAGTGCTGACTTGATTACCGCCAGCGCACTAATTCGTATTGTTGAAGATAGCATTCGTGAGCGTCATTCATTTAATCTAAGTAAGCTTGACGAACTTTTTTTCGGCAATAAAATTATTTCCAAGTAGAGACGATGAACGTATACGACATTTCGGGGATTTTAAAGATGCTATCCGATTGTGAGGACAAGAGTTGAAAACATTTCAGCAGTTTGAGAAGGCAATAGAAAATATTCCGACAACCACCTCCTGGTATCTGGCGGATTTGGGAGAGGCACGGGGGAAGCAGGAGCTTTTTACCAAACAGTCACCGCAGAAGCTAAAGGTATTGCGCGAACATGCTCTAATTGAAAGCGCTGTTTCCTCAAACCGAATCGAGGGCGTGACTGTTAATCAAAAAAGAGTGGGCACGATTGTTTTTGGGAAAAGACATCTCAAAGATCGAAACGAAGAAGAAGTACGCTGTTACCGAACGGCACTTGATTGGATTCATCGTGAAGGGGCAAAAATTCCGATCTCTGAAAAAACAATTCTGAAGCTTCACCAAATGAGCCGAGGCGAAATTTGGGATGCTGGCAAATATAAAGAAAAGAACGTGGATATTATTGAGAAACTGCCCGGCGGAAGAGAACGAGTGCGATTTAAGACGGTTGAACCGTCAAAGACATCTGCTTTTATGAAGACGCTTATCGAATCTTGGCAAGACACTTTGAAAGAAAAGAGTGTCCACCCTCTGATTGCCCTTGCTGCGTTCAATTTAGATTTTCTTTGCATTCATCCTTTTCGCGATGGCAACGGCCGTGTTTCAAGAGTGATCCTTCTGCTTCAATGTTATTTTCTCGGTTATGAAGTCGGCCGTTACATCAGCCTGGAACGGTTAATCGAACAAAACAAGGAACGTTATTACGAAACCTTGGAGCAAAGTTCTCAGGCTTGGCATGAAGGCAAGCACGACCCGTGGCCCTATATTAATTACCTCTTATATATTTTAAAGATAGCCTATCAAGAATTTGAAAGCCGTGTGGGACAGATGAAAAGTCCACGCGGCGCGAAAACAGAGTTGATCGAAACAGCTATTGCTTCCTTCGAGAAAGAATTTGCCATTTCTGATCTCGAAAAAGCCTGTCCGGGAGTAAGCCGGGATATGATTCGACTAGTCCTTCGCAATCTTCAAAAGTCGAAGAAAGTCGAATGTATAGGCCGCGGCCCAGGAGCTCTGTGGAAGAAAAAGGGTAATATCTCTAAAAGAGGGTAATAATAAGGGTAAGTTCAAAATTTGAAATTATAACCCCTGGGAAAGCATTTAATGTCTACTAACTTTAGGTCAGTAAAAATTATATTCATGTTCGTGTTTGGCCTATTCATTGTTTGTGATTTGGTGATTATATTTGAAGCGATGATCGGTGATTTTTTGTGGCATTTATTCTCAGGTGACTTTATAAGCAGTTTCGACTTTTTAGGGTCATTTATCCAGTTACTCATTCCCACCATTATTATTTTCCTTTGTTGGTTGGTTTTAAATCGCCCATCGTTTCTAGGTTCATCTGAAGGAATGGAACTGTTTAAGAAAGAACTGGGCTTTAATTTTTTGGCATTTCCAGAAGACTATTTCTACAGGGAAAGAAATATTTTGGAAAGACGTAAATGTAGGTACTTGATTTTCTTTCGGGGGCAGTTTGTAGTAGAAAAACTGGGTAATAAATTTATAAGTCTTTGTAGTATATTCACGGATCAAATTTTAAGCATAGGGAATATAGATATTTTTTTGTACAAATCTGCTTGGATTAGCCTGTTTGCGATCATGATCATAGACTCAATTTCTAATACTGCAATTACAACGCCAATTTTTAGTATTGGGACAGGATCCTTGATTTACGAAATGTGTCTGGTTGCTTTAATTTTGATATTGTCAGCATACCTAAGTCATATGGTGTGGAGAAAATATATCGTTGATCACTCCCGCTTTGATTCGGGGACGATATTCCGCAGGCGATTTCTATCTTTGCAACTGTCCGCTCATCATCCGGATTGCATTTTTATCTGTCCGATTGAAAGGTTCAGTGAATTTGATCAAAAAAGAGCCGAGCATTTGTGTGAATCATTCATTAAAAATTCAAATAGCATTTATAACGGGAAGGTGATTAACTTGGATTACTTAAAAGAATGGGCGGCTAATGAAAACATAGGAGTCAATGAACGCAGATGACGACTGAGCGAGAAACAATGTCAAGGAAACGTGTGTGGATAGAGACCTACGGCTGGGAGATGAATAAATACGACAATCTATGATCTCCCTTATTTTTCCAACCTATAACGAAGAGAGCAATTTGGCGGAGTTGTACAAGCGTCTCAGGGAGACGACCTCAAGGCTCACGGCGCATACGTTTGAGTTTATCTTTGTGGATGATGCCTCAACGGATCAGACGCCGGAGATCCTTAAAGTCCTCCATCAAAAGGATGAACGGGTCAAAATGATCCGCTTTGCGCGCAACTGCGGCAGTCACGCGGCGTTGTCGGCGGGCTTGCATCATTGCAAGGGGGAGTCTGCCATTGTCCTGGCCGCGGATTTACAGGATCCGCCGGAGTTGATCGGCCGCCTGCTGGAGGCGTGGCAACAGGGGGCGAAGATCGTCTGGGGCGCGCGGTCCAAACGGGAAGGCGAGACGGCTTCGACGACGTTCTTATCGAAGACGTATTACCGGACCATGAACTGGCTGACCTCTGTCAAGATGCCGCCTTCGGGCGCGGATGTCTTTTTGGCCGATCGGAGTGTTATCGAGGCCTTTAAGCAGGTCACGGAGAAACACACGTCGATCTTTATGACTCTGGCGTGGTTGGGATTCAGGCAAACGACGATTTATTATGTCAAGCAGGCCAGATTTTCCGGCCGCTCCAAATGGACCGTGAGAAAAAAGATCAAACTCACCATTGATTCGCTCTTGGCCTTTAGTGACGTCTTTGTCCGATATATGAGTTTTTTAGGATTTTTCACCGCCGTTCTCGGGTTTATTTATGCCGCCCATGTTTTGTGGACATTTATCCATGGTTCACCGGTGGAAGGCTGGTCGTCGTTGATGGTGGCCATCCTGGTTATCGGCGGCGTTCAGATGATGATGTGCGGGGTCCTGGGAGAATACCTCTGGCGGACCTTCGATGAGTCCCGTCGCCGTCCGCGGTATATTATTGAATACAAGATTGAGTAGGCAATGACAGAAATGATTACCTCACCATGCCCTGGTTTCGCGCGCGATTAATTAAAGGCGAGTGTTTTCCGCCGGACGTTCCCTGGCCATCGGGTATCGAGGCCTATGTTCCCCTTCATGAAGATCTTCTGAAGACCGTGGCCCCCCCAACAAACGAAATTCAGATCTATTACAAAAGACAGAACTCAAGCGATCTTTTCCCGCTCGTCTGGATTCGGGACGGGAAGCAGGAGGCGGGTCTGGATCTAACATCGTGGATTCGGTCTCTCCAGGAAGAGACGTATCGTCCTGAGCACACAAGGCCGTTGACGGCGCGGCTGCCGTTTCACTATCACCGGATTCCGGGATGGGCCAGGAACAGTCTGGCGGCGTTCCTGGTTCAATGGAATTCGTCGGGTTTGAAAAAAAGACCGGTGTTTCCGGTCAGCCTTTTTAATGGAGGATGTGAAATCCTCCTCGGTGTGTGCCGGAGCGCGTGGAACGGCGGACTGCGCCTTCCGACTCTCGTGCTGACGCATGATATCGACACGTTTTTGGGATTTGAGTGGGTTGAACCCATGGCCGAGATCGAGGAGGTTTTGGGTTTGCGGTCCTCCTGGAACGTCGTTCCGCGTCATTACCCGATGGACGAAGGCCGTCTGTGTCGGTTGATGGAACGTGGACATGAAATCGGGTTGCACGGGATACGGCATGATAACAAAGAGGCTTTTTTAAGTGAACAGGTTTTGCGCGGGGAGTTTCATCAGCTTAAAGGTTTCATGGAGAAGTTTGGCATAAAAGGGTACCGCTCTCCGTCATGGTACAGGACAAAAACGATGTTCAAGGTGCTGGGGGAGTTTTTCAGGTATGATTTGAGTTGTCCGGACAATGACCTGATCTGTCCGGCCGGTCACGGCGGAGTAGGGTTTGTGCGGCCGTTTCGCCGGGATAATGGACTGATGGAATTGCCGTGCACCTTGCCTTTTGAGGTGCCGTTATTTTCATCCGTGAAGCCCGGTGATCTGGTCGATTATTGGCGGGAGAAGATTGATTTTGTCCATGCCTGTCAAGGGATGCTTCTTGTGAATACGCATCCGGACCCCAACTATTCGGGCAACAAAGACATGGCGCGGGCGTATGAGCAGTTATTAAAATATATTCTCAAGAGGGAATGGACGCGGATGTTGCCCAGAGAAGTGAGTGAGAATTTCAAACGATGAATCCAGGGTTATATGCTCAGTTGGCGCGGATTGAAGACCGGCACTGGTGGCATGTCTCCCGGCGAAAACAGGTGGAGGATGTTCTTTCGCGTCTCCTTCCCGGTAAGACGTCCTGGGGGTTAGACATCGGCTGCGGCACCGGGGGCAACAGAAATGTTTTAGCGAAATATTGCGTTAAGGCCGTGGGTTTGGACAATTCCTCTGACGCCCTGAAATGGGCTACTCATCAATGGTCCAGGTCTGAGTTAATCCGCGGGGACGCGAATCATCTGGACAAATTATTTTTGCCGGAGACATTTGGGCTTGTGACGGTCTTTCATGTCCTTTATCATCAATGGATTCGCGATGAGGGAGACATCCTGAAACAGGCATTTCGTGTCCTTAAACCCGGCGGTTATCTGGTGATCACAGAACCGGCTTTCCCCTGTTTGACGCGACGGCATGACCTTCAGGATATGGGAAAGACCAGATACCGGTTGGGAAGTTTTCAGCGGATGCTCCGCGAGGCGGGTTTTGAAATTATCATGGGAACATACGTGAGCGCCGTGAGTTTTTTGCCTGCGTTTGTGATTAAATGGGTTGAGCGCTTGGGGAAAATCAACGATTCCGGCGCTGATGACCTTGTCGAAGAGTTGGAACTTCCGCCGGACTGGGTCAATCAATTGTTATTGGGTATTATGGGGATTGAGAGAAAGATCATCTGTTGGACCGGTTATATCCCCGTTGGGACTTCGTTATTATGCGTGGCCAGGAGGCCGGAATAAATTCGGACAATCCGTATGATTAAGAATAAGAAAATATTTTGGATCGCCTTTTTTATTTTAACTGCCCTGGCGTTCTTTATGAAGTTTTATGGCCCGCAGGCCGTCGAGTCTTTGTACGCTCAGGGGGCGATCGGGTTTCTTAATAAAATGGCAGGCGTGGATACGGCCCGCTCTTTGGAATTTTACCTTGGAAAGACCCAGGAGACGTTTTGGGGACCGGGCAGTGTTCTTCTCTCGGGTCTCGCGTTCCTGGCTTTTGCCTTAATGTATTTAAGGAGGATCGGACACTGGAAGTTCGGGGCTGCCGTCTTTTTGTATTTGCTTGCCACCAAATGGGAAATCCTGTTGTATCCTCCTTACGGCGATTCCGCCAGCGGTCCGTTTGTGGAAGCGATCTGGCTGGTTCATCATCACTTTGATTACATCGGACTCGCCCGTGAGCCGGGTTTTATTTCCGGCGGCCCCAAGGTCTATCTTTTCTCGATTTATCCGACGTATGTGGCGGGTTTAATGACGTTGATCCCGAACGTGAAAGTATTTCTCATGATTAATCATCTGCTGGTCTTTGCCTTTGGGGCCGCGATCGTCAGTCTCCTGCGACGGATTTCATTAAAATTTTTTGACGCAACGACCGCTCTCTTGATTTCTCTTCTGCTATTGTCTCTGCCGTTGTTTCACAGTCAGGTGGAAGCGCTGAATATGGAGATCCCGGCCTTACTGCCCATTATGGGTTCGTTGTACTACTTGGTGAATCGAAGAATGGGGCCGGCATGTGTGATGTCCATGCTGGCGGCCTTGGTCAAGGTGTACGCCGTGATTGCCGGGGCCACGGTCTTTGTCGCCGGGATGGGGCTTTACTTTTTCGATAAGGAACATCGATTTAAGGCCAGGACCCTCGGGTGGAGTCTGTTGGCCATCTTTTTTGCCGCGGCTGTTGCTTACGCCGAGCGTTTCTTTTTTCACGATCAATGGCAGGTCTCTAAGGTGGGTTTATGGGAGGGATGGAAATATATTAAGTCTTTAAAGACAACCCATCTGTACTTCCTCAGCGTGATGATGTTCGCCGGTTTGTTCCTTAAGGAGAAAAGGACCAACGTCCAAGAACCTTTGATATTTTTTCTGCGCAGGCATTACGCGGCCCTGGTATTTTTCCTTTATTCCGGCGCCTGGTTTTTCGTGTTCCTGAATTCAGGATCCATGATCCCCCGCTATCTGTTGCTGATTGCCCCGTCGATGGTGTTTTTATTATTTTATGTCTTACGGGCGGTGATGGGTTCGGAGAAGATTTTGTGTTTCTTGGTCACGGGATTGATTGCCTTTTCTTTATTTTGCTCCTATGGCTTTCCTTATCCTCCGTTGGAAAAAGTCATTCATTCCTGGCTGGAGAGGAGCCTGGAGTACCGCAACGACATTCAGCTTCAGATGAAACTGGCCAGGGTCATTGAAGACAAATACAGCGATTACACGATCGGGGCGCCGTTCACGATTGCCCAGACGCTGGGCCTGCCGGAATTGGGTTTTGTGACAAAAAAATTGTCTGTGATGATCTTTGATCATCCCTGCGTCTACGGCGGGATTCAACATTTCAGAGGATTACAGTATTTAGACATGAACCGGACGCTGTGGGTCGGCTTTGAGACCAATGTCCCGCCGCCGCTGGATCAATGGATCGAGTATCCGGTAGGGCCGCAAGATCATGTGGTGGATACCGTTAGCGTCGGCTATCGAACGGTGAAATTATTCCTGGGTGGATTTTCCATCGAGAAGATGCGGCTGATATTGATTCAATTAATTAAAGAACGGGGATGAGAAGGATTTAACGGTCGAGAGGGCATTGTTATGAACCGGGAACATCCAATGAAGATGAGCAAGGATATTTTAGATTTCGACTACACGAGTTGCTCGCTGCAGGTCCTTTTGGAAAGACTCAAGACCTCTTTCAAAGGATTATCGGAGGACGACGCCAGAGGACGCTTAGCGCGATTCGGCACCAACGAACCTGCCAAGAAAAAGAACATCACCATTTTCTTTCAAATCCTATCCAAATTTCTTAACCCGCTGGTTATGGTGCTCTTCATCATTGCCGGTTTCTCTGTGTTCTTCGGCGAGAAAGTCAGCGCGATGTTGGTGATGTCGATGGCCGTGATCAGTGTGTTTTTATCGTTCATTCAAGAGTATCGCGCGGGCAAGGAGGCGCAACGTCTTAGTGAAATGGTGCGGGCGACCGCCACTGTTTATCGGGACGGAAAGCCGAGGGAAGTCCAAATCAAGGAAATTGTTCCCGGAGATGTCGTCGACTTGTTTGCCGGCGATATGATCCCCGCGGACTTGAGGATTATTTCCTGCAAAGATCTGTTTATTAATCAATCGACGCTTACGGGGGAGTCCTTCCCGGCTGAAAAGACCTCCGATCCCGCGAAGCCGGGCAGTCGCGGTTCCGCCGAGGTGACGAATATGGTTTTTATGGGATCCAGTGTCGTCAGCGGCACGGCTCTGGGCGTGGCAGTGAAAACCGGCTTTGCCACTCAATTCGGCGAATTGTCGGGAAGACTTGCCGCGATATCCACCGAAAGCGGTTTTGATAAAGGGATCCGCCAATTCACGTGGTTAATGATCTATGGGATGAGTGTGCTGGTGGTTATTATTTTCGCCATCAATGCCTTGATGAAAGGGAACACGGCGCAGGCCTTTCTTTTTTCGTTGTCCGTCGCGGTGGGACTGACTCCGCAAATGCTGCCGATGTTGGTGGCGATCAACCTTTCGAAAGGCGCCATCGCTATGTCGAAGAAAGATGTTATTGTCAAAAGATTGAACGCCATTCAGAATTTTGGGGCCATGGATGTGCTCTGCACGGATAAGACCGGAACTCTGACGCTGGACAAAATCGTTCTGGAGCGGCATTGTGACGTGGTGCGGCGCAATGATGAGGACGTTTTGCGCTACGCCTACATCAATAGTTATTATCAAACAGGGCTTAAAAATATTTTAGACCGGGCCATTTTGAAGTATGAGAAATTGCTGGTCAAACAGCACAGGAAAATCGATGAGGTCCCGTTCGATTTTTCCCGGAAAATCATGTCCGTGGTGGTGGAAGTTGACGGAAGACACAGGATTATCGCCAAAGGCGCGCCGGAAGAAATTTACAAAAGATGCGCGAAGTTTGAGTTGGACGGTGAAATATTGGATTTGGACGAGGGCAACCTGATCCTTGTCCAGTTAAGGCAGGAATACGACACGTTGAGCGCGGAAGGCGTGCGGGTCCTGGCGGTCGCCTATAAAGATTTTGATCAGGAAAAGGAAAAATATTCCAAGGAGGATGAGCAAGATCTGATTCTTAAAGGGTATATCGCCTTTTTGGATCCTCCCAAGCCATCGGTCAGGAAAACCATTGAGAGTTTAAAAAGTTTGGGGATAGAGTTTAAGGTCTTGACCGGAGATAATGAATTGGTGACCAAGAAAATATGCGGTGAGGTCGGGTTGGATATCAAAGGTTTCGCCAACGGTGATGAGGTTGAGAAGGCGGGGGATGCCGCTCTCCGAGAGCTGGTGAAAACAACCACGGTCTTTGCCCGGTTGTCGCCGTTACAGAAAGAGAGAGTGATTCTTGCCTTGAGAGAGAACAAGCGAATTGTCGGATATTTGGGGGATGGGATCAACGATGCCCCTGCCCTCAAGGCCGCGGATGTGGGGATCTCCGTCAACAACGCCGTCGATATTGCCAAGGAATCGGCCGACATTATTCTTTTGAAAAAAAGCCTGTTGGTGCTGGGGGACGGCGTCCTGGAGGGCCGGCGGACGTTCGGCAACATTCTCAAGTACGTTAAAATGGGATCGAGCTCAAACTTCGGTAACATGATCAGCATGACGGGGGCCAGTCTTTTTCTGCCGTTTCTCCCGATGCTGCCTATTCAAATCTTGTTGAATAATTTCCTTTATGATCTCTCTCAAATCGCTATCCCGTCCGATGAAGTGGATCAAGAGTATCTCCTTAAATCGAGGCCGTGGGATGTGGCGTACATTAAGAAATTTATGCTGGCGCTGGGGCCTGTAAGCTCCGTGTTTGATTTTATCACCTTCGGCGTATTGTTATTTGTTTTCCACGCCTCTGTGCCGGTGTTTCATACGGGCTGGTTTTTAGAATCGTTGTGCACCCAAACACTGGTGATCTACATCATCCGAACAGGAAAAATTCCGTTTATCGAAAGCAAGCCAAGTCAATTCTTGATGTTCACCTCGATTTATATAGTGACGATAGCCCTTCTTATTCCGTTTCTCCCTCTAGGCAAACATTTCGGTTTTGAACCCCCGCCGCCGGCCTATTTTATCGCCCTTGCTTTGATTTTGGCGCTTTATCTATTCTCGGTGCAATTCGTTAAAAGCTGGTTTATTAAGAGATACGGGTATGAATAGCCCTGCATAAATAACTTTGCCTTTTGGCATGAGGATGTTTTATACTTCGGCTGGTATTTGATGATAAAGGCAAACCATCGGAAACGATGGGACGCAAAGTTAAAGGGTCCTCTGGTAGTAAGGATAGCCTGGCCGCCAATCAGAAACACGCAGATGATAAAGCCTATCCTTATAATAAAAGGATAGGTTTTTTTGTTGGAACGCCCGGCAGGGCAAACCCTTTTGGGAGCGGAGTTCTTCATGAATGATCAGAAAAAAAACAATACCTTGGTCGTAACGCTTGTGACAGTCCTTGTTCTCTTGATGGCAGGGATGATGTTGATGAACCATTGGCTTCGGAGGGAGGCAAACAAGATCAAGGACTATTCGAAGAAACAACCGGTTTTCGCGGTTGCGGTTCAAGACAATCCGTCTTCCGCGGCTGGATCACAAGAAACTATGCAAGGCGAGGTCATCCGAAGGGCGAGGGTAGTTCGTGGAGAGGAGTATATTGAGAATATTTTTTATATAGGAAATACGGAAATCGCCCGGTTCAAAGAGTCGCACGAGGGACAATCCGATTTTCAGGGGACGATCCCTGACGGCAAGGTGAATTTTGTTGATGAATATAAAAATACGCGCGGAGAGGAATATTATAAATACGGGAAAAGACACGGGGAGAGCCGGAGTTATTACGCGGACGGAAAGTTAAAGGCTGAAGAACAGTATCGGCTCGGCCGGCTGATGCTCAAGAAAGAATATTATAACGACGGTCTTTTAAGGTTTGAGGTGGATTACGAAGACGCCAGATCATGGGGCGACAATAAAGAGGTCGGAGTCGGCAAATTATATCATAGGGACGGCACGTTGAAGTTTGAATGGCATATCACCAGGAGTGAAAGCCCGGGGTTCAAGAAATCCTACAATAAAGACGGGAGTTTAAGACACGCGGCCTATTACGATGACTTCGGTCGATTGATCGAGGAGAAAACACATTGAGCCCAAGCGGCGGATTTGAGTGAAGAGAATGAAGAAAACAGGAAAATATTTTGGAAGCCGCGGATTCCAGCGCCGGTCCGTCAACTCTCAAGGCATGACGTTGGTCGAGATCCTGGTTACCGTCGGGATCCTGGTGATCACTATGGCGGGCGTTTTACAGGTGTTCATTTTTTGTTCCAAGTTGTCGGACGCGTCTCATGAAGTCACCCTGGCTATGGCAGAAGCCCAGGGGAAATTAGACGAAATCCGCGATCACAGTTTTTCACAGGTCCCCACGGATTATGCACTCGGCGGTACGCCGGGAAACACATTTAATTTATCCCAGCTTACGGGTAAGGGCGTGATTTATATCAACGCGGCCAATCCCAATTTATTGGAAATTGACGTGGTGGTCCATTGGCGGAGCGGGGATAACCGTATGATCGGCGAAGACAGCGATCTGGACGGTATCCTGGATTCTGGAGAGGACATTAACGGAAACGGCCGGCTGGATTCCATCGCGAGGCTCGTCACGCTTGTGGCGGAACGATAGGAGGGTAAAGGAGTGTTGAGGACGCGGCGTTTGAGTGAAAATACTGACTTCCCTAAAATGAATGGGACATTACGGCAGCCAGCCCCAACTTCCCTCAAAGAATCATTCAGAGGTAGTTGGGACGTCCCTGCTTCCTCTAAGCATTTTATTTTGAAAGCAGGGGTATCTCGACCTCCGTTCGCTCAGAGAAGTATTTCCATGAGTTGTAGGGAGGTCAATCGTTCAGGCTTTACGCTCATTGAAGCTCTTGTGACGGTCATTCTTTTTTTATTCATCTACGGCGCGTGTACTTTGATTTTATTGTCAGGAACAGACGCGTGGCAGATCCGCAGCGTGAACGTGGAGTTGCGCCAGGAATTGAGGAAAGCGATGGAGAAGATCAAAGACGACTTGAGTCAGTCGGGGGCATCTGCCATCACCGGAGTTCCCGCGGACGATACGTGGCACACCACGATGACTTTTCAAACGGCCGTGGGGGTTTCTTCGGGAATTATTCAATGGGGCGTCCCTATTCAATACGTTCTCGGCGGGACGGACGCGAATCAGATCCATCGCGTTCAGGGAATACAGGATCACGTGGTGGCGCATGATATTCTGTCCATGGAGTTTCGCCGTTCCTCCGCTTCGCCGGACATGACGGAGATTGCCTTGCAGGCGCGGAAAAACACGCTCAAAGGCCGGCAGTTGACGGAAAGTTTAACGTTCCAGGTTCAATTAAGGAATTAACCCTATGACGCGCGACCAGGTATTCTTAAAAAGATTGATGAAAGATAATAAGGGAAGTCTTTTGATTATCTCTTTAATGGTCGTCATGGTCATGATCATTCTGGGTACGGCGTTTATGGTCTTGACGTCGAATGAAAAAAGGATTTCAGAGCGGCAGAGAAAAACGGCGCAGGCCTTTTATATAGCGGAGGCCGGGATCGAACGGGCGCTGTATGATTTGAGGCGGGATTTCTTAGATGACGTCAGCAGTCCGAGCTGGGCCGACGGGGACATTCATGGGTACGCGATCGGGCCTGATACAAACAGCTTTTACGCGATTCCCTACATGGACGCAGCGCTGAATGGAGGGACGTATAATGTTCAATTGAAGAATGTGCCGGGCGGTAAAGATATTTGGATTCAATCCTCGGGGGTCTTGGGAGACGCGGTACAGACCATTCAGGTTTATGTCAAGATGTTCAGTGTTTCTCCCTGGAACAATGCCATCTTTGCCGGCGCCGGCGCTGCAGGGACCATGGTGAACGGCAATGTGGATATCCGGGGTTCCGTGCACATTCTCGGGTCGGGGTTAACCAGTTCGGATTACGCCATTGATTTAGGCGGGACAGCGCAGTTGATCGGGAATAATTATAACGGCCTGGAAGCCTCCTTGATACCTAAAATCCCGAACCTGCCGACAACGGTCTTCGGCGGTGAGACGATTTCAACGCTCAACGCCGCGCTGCGGGTCAAACACGGGATTGTCGGTTTAAGCGGATCCGCGACCGTTGGAGACACAAATGTCACAGGGAATTCGGTCAAGGAGACCGTGGATGTCTCTTATGTGACGGACGGTTTTGGCGGCAGTCAGGGAACGAGTAATGTGTTTTCGGACAACGGCTGGTCTAATGGCTATGATCTGGGAGACTCCGTTTCCTTTCCCAGCCTTTCGAATCCGTATGGAGGATACGCGACGTATCAGCAATATTTAAGAGCGAACGCCCTTGTTTTGACAAATCAATTGAACAGCGTAACTCCCGGCAGTCCGGCGTTCAGTTACTCGAACGCTTATGGGAGCATCAGCAAAGACACCAGCGGCAATCTTGCCATTTCAGGCATTGTGTATGTGGACGGTAATAATAATCTGAACATGAGCACGGCCGGCAGTGATAAAACCATTACCTACACGGGCAGCGGGGCCCTTTTGGTGACGGGGAGTGTGCAGATCAATGTGAATCTGGTGACCAACGGGAATAATTCTTACCCGGATAATATCCTTGGGATTATGACCCCGAATCAGATTGGTTTTGACGAGGCTAACATTAATGTCATGGGATTGTTCTACGCGGAGAATTCCGTCAGGATTGAAAAACAGACGGATATTTTGGGGACAATCGTTTCTAATTATTTTGATATGGGCACAAACGTCCCGTCGGTTTATCAGGTCCCCGAAACGGTCAACCATCTGCCGCCGGGGTTGATCGGGCAGACTGCGTCCTGGGTGATGAAGGTCGTCGCGTGGCAGAAGATTTAGGTTACAGGTCAGGGGAAAGTTCCAAGGGAATTCTATTATAGAAAATAACGGGATCGGGTGTATAATTCAGTTGAAGATTTTCCCTGCAATATTATTCGGTTTTTCGGGGCGATACGCGTTTTGTTGAGAGGAGGATGGGCCCGTGGTTGACAAAACTCTCCTGGATTGTTTGTGGGTGGTATTTTGCGCTATCTTGGTCTTTATGATGCAGGCCGGATTTCTTTGCCTCGAAGCAGGATTAACCCGCAGTAAGAACGCCATCAATGTGGCCATCAAGAACATAACGGATTTCGGGATTTCTTCCCTTTTATATTGGGCCTTTGGATTCGCCTGGATGTTCGGACAGACGTACAGAGGATGGATCGGCACTTCTTATTTCTTCATCACACCGGATAATCCCTGGGTTGCTTCATTTCTTCTTTTTCAAATTATGTTTTGCGGTACTGCCGTAACGATAATCTCAGGCGCGGTAGCTGAGCGGATGCGGTATCGGGCCTACATCCTGGTGGCGGTGATTGTCGCCGCATTGATTTATCCTGTCTTCGGTCATTGGGTCTGGGGTGGAAACTTGATCGGGGCGCGCGGCTGGCTTTCCCAACTGGGTTTTATTGATTTCGCCGGTTCATCTGTTGTGCACAGCGTCGGCGGTTGGGCATCGCTGGCCGTGTTGTTGGTCCTCGGGCCCCGTCTGGGGTATTTTCCTTCCAAAGACGCGCCGCGCACTTTTCCCGGCAGTCATCTGCCGTTGGCCATTTTAGGGGTATTGCTATTGTGGTTCGGATGGATCGGATTCAACGGGGGAAGCACCTTTGAGCTCGGTCCGGCCTTTCCGGGGATTATCGTGAATACCGTTTTGGCCGGCTCCGGCGGGATGTTAACCGCTTTGGCGGTTGGATGGATTTGGCAGGGATATCCTAAAGTTCTTTTTTTGATGAATGGGTCTTTGGCGGGATTGGTCGCTATTACGGCGGGCTGTTTCGCCGTTGATCCTCTCTTTGCCATTGTCATCGGCAGTGTGGGCGGTGTTGTCATGGCCGCCGCCCAGCACCTCATGGATCGTTTTCGTATTGATGATGTCGTCGGCGCCGTCCCGGTCCACGCGGCGGCGGGGATCTGGGGGACGCTGGCGGTGGCTTTATTCGGCAAGCCTGAACTCCTGGCCACGGGTTTGTCGCGCTGGGAGCAGTTTCAAGTTCAATGCCTGGGTGTCGGGGTGTGTTTTATCTTTGCCTTTGGGGTGACGTTCGTCTTGACGTATCTGATCAACCGGATTTTCCCGATGCGTGTCACGTTGGCGGACGAATTGCAGGGGTTAAATATCACGGAACATCGTGAGACAACGGAGATTTTTGATCTGCTTTCCGTGATGGAACGACAGGCCCGGACCAAGGATTTGAGTCTGCGTGTGCCGGCGGAACCTTACACCGAGGTCGGTCAGATCGCCCATCGGTACAATAAGCTCATGGATTCTCTGCAAGAATCCTTGACGAGTATTACGAACTTAAGACAGACGCAGGCTTCTTTAAAAGAAAAAACGGCGAAGCTGGAGGAGTTAAATCAGGAATTGAGGGATTTTGCCCACACCGTGGCGCATGACCTGAAATCTCCGTTAAGAACGATTAAAAGTTTTGGAACGTTTCTCAATGAGGATTACCGCGATTCACTCAGCCCGGAGGCCCAAGAGTATCTCGATGAGATATTGAAGACCGCCGGTCGCATGAACACGCTCATTGATGATATTTTGCAATACTCCCGGGTCGCGACGGAAGGGGACCAATTTGTCGAGGTGAATTTGTTTCAAGAAATCCAAGGCGTGATCGCGGATTTACAAGGGATCATTCAAAGCGCGAACGGGAAAGTTGAGGTAACGGAACTGCCGGTGATCGAGGCCAATCCGGTTCAAATGCGGCAGTTGTTTCAGAACCTGATCGGTAACGCGTTAAAATATCATCAGCCGCTGGTGTCGCCTTGTGTCAAAGTTAGTTCCCGTCCCTTGCCGGACACGCGCCAGGTTCAGATTGTCGTTGAAGATAACGGCATTGGTTTTGAGGAAAAATATGCCACAAAAATTTTTGAACCCTTTAAGCGGCTGCATAAGTCGTCTCAATATGAGGGGACGGGAATCGGTCTGGCCACATGTCTTAAGATCATCCAGCGTCACAAAGGGACTATCCATGTCTCGAGCGCGCCGGGAAAAGGGTCGGTTTTTACAATCACCGTACCTCTCCAACAGACTGTTCGGCCGCCGCGGGAGAAGACGTAAGAAGAATTTCCTGACAGGAGACAATGACCGGCAACAACCATTCCAGGACGACAGGCTGTTTTCAAGTCATGATCCTTCTGATGATTCCGCTGATCATCGGAGGAATCGCCTTCAAGCTCAAACAGGCCACGGGCCCTTATTGGTTGGGGCCTAACAGTGATCCTTCCTATATTTATTTATTGAACTCTCTTTATATCGCCGATCATAAAACGCCCAAGTATATCGATCATCCCGGTCTGCCTTTGCAAATACTGGGGGCGGGGGTCATTAAAGCCTTCAGTTTCCATAGGGACAGTCCTGCCATGGTCAGAGCTGTTCTCACCGACCCGGAGCATTATCTCAACGTCGTGTCTTATGTCCTGGTGATTCTCTATCTGGTCACTTTAGGACTCGTTGGATTTTATGCCTTAAAAAAGACGAACAATATCGTCTTTGCCTTATTTGTTCAAATACCTTCATTCTTGTATCTAACCCTCGATGCTTATCAGGGGTCCGACGTTCTTCCGATTATCGCCAATGTCAATGCCGAGACCCTGTTGATCACCGTCGGGAACCTATATGGGATCGGAGTATTAAAACTGTACAGTGAGGCGCGGGGCGAGGCCCTCCGCGGGTCGGTTCAGATTTTGGGCGGGGTGTTTCTTGGAATCCTGGGTGGACTTGGGTTGGCGACCAAGTTTACTTTTTTCCCCATGCTTTTAGTGCCGTTTCTTCTGCTCAAAGGGGTTAAGGCCAAGGGGGCATTTATTTTGTCCTCTGTACTGACCTTTTTTTCAGCTCTTCTTCCGGCCCTGCCCCATTGGAGCCGGATGTTTCATTGGCTGAAGATTGTGGCGACGGATACTGCCATTTACGCGAAGGAGAGCAAAGGCCTGTCGGATATCCTCCACAGTTCTATTCAGTCCGTCCCGTGGCTGGTGGCTGAAAATCTGTTTTTTGTTGTTTCGGTCATGGCCGGCGTGATCGTGTTCGTTTGGTCGCTCAGGAGTCAACCCAAGTCTATTGCCCAACCGGCTGACCAAGAGGATAAAATTTTGATGAGGTTTTTAGCGGTCCTTTGTTTAGCCGCCCTCGTTCAGATTTTGATGGTGGCCGAACGTCCGGCCTCGCATTATCTGACGGCCGCCGTTGGATTATGCGGGTTGATTCTGGGGTTTATTTATCTGGTGGTCGAAAAAACAGCGGGGATAAAGAAATTGCCGGTCACCATTGTATTGATCGCCCTGATTCTATTTCACGCGGGGAGCGCGGTGTGGTTTCAGAAGAGGCTTAAGGAGGTCAACAGGGAGGTCTATGATTTCTCGAGGATGGTTTATACCGCCTATCCCAACTGTATTGTTTGCGGTTATTACCGATCTTCTTCAAAGGAATACGCCTTGAATTTCGGGGATGAAAACGCCGGACCAAGGGTTTATTCTGATCTTCTGCAAGAGCTTTATCCGCGGGCGGTTTTTATGCAGGTCTTTAACGGCATGTTCCATAATTATAAATGGAATCTTGATATGGAAGGATTGAGGAAGGCCTCTGCCTGCCTTTTGCTTTATGGAAGTTCCGATGATTTCCAAAGGGCTTTATTAAAAACTGAACACATGGCCTCTTCCCGCAAGGAAGGATTATATCGGGTTCAATCTTTTGTCCCAAGACAGGCCATTCAATATTATTATATTTCCGAAGAATTTAAATCGCAGGGGAAGTACAAAGAGGCGTATGCCTTTGCTCAGAAGGCCGGATTCCTCGGGTATCCGGATTTAGAAAATTATATCCATGAGTTAAGAAATTTATTGATCCATACCGGGGACGGAGACGGTGGACGGCTCCGTACTATTACGCAATCCGTTCCGTAGATAAGCGAATATAAGAGGAGCGGATTTGCTCATAATATAATAAGTGAGAAGTGGAGGTGCGATATGAAATGCCGTAAATTTGACGCTTATGTTTATAAAAGCAAATATGAAACCATGAAGATTGACTATGCGGGTCTTATTGATGTCTCAGAGGATGTTCAGGAGACGCTTGAACAACGGGCCTATGTTCATCATGATCATGGCGGACGTGAACACGGACATGATTGGGATGATTGGCTCAAGGCCGAAAGAAGTCTGAAAGCAAGAAAAGAAAGAATGAATATCAGTGAATAGAAAGGAGGATGTCATGCCCATACGACGATTAAAAAAATTTTTAGATGACAATGCCGTCAAATATGTCACAACGATTCATTCTATCGCTTATACCGCTCAAGGATTGGCTGCTTTGACGCACACCTCGGGGAAACTTTTGGCCAAGACCGTAGTGATTAAAATAGACGGAAAAATGGCCATGGCTGTTTTGCCGGCGCCGTGGAAGGTCGATTTCGCTTATTTGCGCGAGGCCATTGGCGCGGGCAGGGTGGAGCTGGCGAATGAAGATGATTTCAGAAATATGTTTCCGGATTGTGAAATAGGGGCAATGCCGCCGTTTGGCAACCTGTATCACATGGAAGTCTTGGTGTCGGATTTGCTGGCTCATGAAGATGAGATCTCCTTTAACGCGGGGACCCATCGGGAAATGATAAAAATGGCCTATAAGGATTTTGAACGCTTGGTCAAACCCAAGGTCTTGAGTTTTTCGTTAGAAGCGGCCTATTAAGCGAAGTAGAGGTAAGGGTTGGAGCTGACCACTGTCAGGGTTAGTCATTTTACGGTGGTCAGTAGGAAGAAGAATGGGGATTCTGTGATGGTGAATCCCCATTTATTTTTATATGGCCCAAGAGTAGAAATACCCGCAGGAAGTTATCCGCAGAACCCTGAATCCGGTTTCGGCACTGCCAGTTTGGATAAAATAAGGTAATTACTTAACCAATCCGTTATTGACAGTCTGATTGAGACGGGTTATAAGGAAGTACAATCAAAAGGTCGGAGTTTAGTACCTTGTCAACTTAATGATTCATAGTGGGGCACGGTATAACACTGCGCCTTTTCTGAAAAATATTTATTAAAAACTCATTTGACGGCGCACTAGGTGAAAGATGAGTATACCGGCAGGTCTGATAAAAATTTCGGATACGATATGGGAAATTCCTAAGACGTACAGGGAAGGGATGCGGGTACCGGCGCGTATCTTGGCCACCCAAGAACTGTTGCACGCCATGGATGAGGCGGTCTTTGATCAGGTGTGTAACGTGGCGAAACTTCCCGGCATTGTCAAGTACGCCTATTGCATGCCCGACGGCCATTGGGGGTACGGGTTCCCGATTGGCGGGGTGGCGGCGATGGATCCCAAAGATGGTGTCATTTCTCCCGGCGGCATTGGGTTTGATATTAACTGCGGCATGCGGTTGGTGCTCACGAATCTCACGCATGAGGAGGTTAAACCGCGTTTGCGGGAATTAGTGGACAACCTCTTCCGCCGCGTTCCATCGGGAGTGGGCGGCGAAGGGTTTGTTAAAATTTCCAAGAATGAATTCCGCCGGGTTGTTGGGGAAGGCGCGCGCTGGTGCCTGAATAATGGATACGGCTGGCAGGAAGATCTGGATAGAACCGAAGAGGGCGGATGCGTGGCCGGGGCTGATGTTTCTTCGATCAGCGACAAGGCGATTGACCGCGGATTCAAACAGATCGGCACGCTGGGGTCAGGGAATCATTATTTGGAAATCCAAGTGGCCAAACCCGAAAATATTTTTGACGCGAAACTTGCCGAGGCCTTCGGGATCAATGTCCCCAACCAGGTCGTTGTGATGTTTCATTGCGGCAGCCGCGGCTTCGGGCATCAGGTGGCCACAGATTATCTGGAGCTTTTCCTTAAAGTGATGCAGAGTAAATACGGGATTAAGATGATCGACCGGGAACTGGCCTGCGCGCCGTTCCAGTCGCCGGAAGGCCGGGCGTATTTCTCGGCGATGAAGTGCGCGGTCAATATGGCTTTTGCCAACCGGCAGGTTATTTTACACCGGGTCCGTGAAGTCTTTTCAGAGGTGTTCGGGAAAACCCCCCAGGCACTGGGGATGCATCAAGTCTATGATGTGGCGCATAACATCGCGAAGTTGGAGCGCCATGTGGTGGACGGCAAAGAGCGGGAGCTGCTCGTTCACCGGAAAGGCTCGACGCGCGCTTTCGCGCCGGGGATGGAGGGGCTGCCGTTTATTTATCAAAAGACCGGTCAACCGGTGATCATCGGCGGGAGTATGGAAACGGGGTCGTATTTATTGGCAGGCGTGAGCGGAAGTGAACAGACCTTCTTCTCCACGGCCCACGGCAGCGGCCGGACCATGAGCCGTCATCAGGCGAAGAGGCAGTTTAATGGGAAAAAACTCCTGGAGGATATGAGCGCGCGCGGGATTTATGTCCAGACGGCTTCTTACGCCGGGTTGGCTGAGGAGGCCGGGGCCGCGTACAAGGATATCGACGACGTGACCATGGCCACCGAGCTGGCAGGCATCAGTAAGCGGGTGGCGCGTTTTACGCCGATCGGGAATGTGAAGGGATAAGAGGTAGGCGCTTAATTTTTTTAAAAAATTTTAGATGAAGGGTGACTCATGAAAAATAAATTAATTCCAATAGCAGGTGTGGTTTTATTATTAACGATTCCCGCCGGGGCCAATCAAAAACAGATCAAGTTTTATAAAAAGGCTTTTTCCACCAAGGCGCCGAACTGCGTCGTGTGCCACATTTCCAAGACTCCGGAAAAAGAAGAGGGGAAGCATGAATTTAATGAATACGGCCTCAAGATTAAAAAAGAAAATGATAAGCCGACGCTGGAAACCTATCTAAAAGTCGGCAAGCCTGAAGAACCAAAGAAGGAGGAAATTAAAGAAGAGGAAGCAAAATAATGTGTGCCGCGTCCGCGGGTGCCGTATTATTAAAATCAATTAGCGCAAGCGGAGGGGGACCCCTCTCCTTAAATCCTCCCCGTAAAGGGGAGGAAATAGCAGTTCAAATTTTGATTAATCGTATTAAATTCCCCTCCACTTGTGGGAGGGGTTCGGGGAGGGATTTATGACCAAAGAATATACTCAAAGGTTTTTAAAGCGCGGTAGTTTTTTGCTGCTATTAACCGGCGTGTTTATTTTAAGCACCCGGGTGTTTGCCGAGAAGGTTCAATCTGAAACCCCGGCAGTTAAAGCGATGTATTCCTTGCCGGAGGGCATGAAGGGGGCGGAGTATACCGGCGAGAAAACGTGCGGGTCCTGTCACGAACAGCAGGTCAAAGAATATCAACTCTCTACCCATGCCCGCATTAAAATCCCGGAAAATACCGCCAGTGTGGAAGGCTGTGAGATGTGCCATGGCCCGGGGAGCAAACATATCGATGAGGGCGGCACTAAGGATACCATTCTGACTCCGCGCAAAGATCCGGGTGTGTGTTTTAACTGCCACCTGGATAAGAAAATGGAATTCCGTCTGCCATACCGGCATCCCGTGCTTGAAGGGAAAATGAGCTGCGCGGATTGTCACAGCCCTCACGGACCTGACGTGAAACCCTGGACATCCACCACGATCGATGATGTCAATGAGGCCTGTTTTAAGTGTCATTCCGATAAACGCGGACCTTTCGTGTGGGAGCATGAAGTCGTGCGGGAGGGTTGCACCACGTGTCATAAGGTGCATGGCTCTGTGAATGATAAAATGCTGATCGCCCGCGACAGCAATCTGTGTCTGCGCTGTCATGCCCAGGCCAATTTTCCGACGATTGGAAAAAGCAGCCATGGAAGCCGTTTGCCGACAGGGACCTGTTTCAGCGGGGGCTGTCACACGGCTGTCCACGGATCCAATTTCGATGATCATTTACGCTATTAAGGAGGAGAAAAATGAAGTCCGGCATTTACATTATTTTAACATGTCTTCTTGTCTCAGGGTTTTCTTGGACGCTGGCAAGTCCTTCGTGTTTTGGGGACGACGATACGAATGAGGTGGCAGTGACGGTCATGCCCGTACGGTACACGGCCGTTAAGGGAGACGCGCAGAGATACCGTCAGCATCACTGGATGAAAGATGGGTACGCGGGAGGATTCAAGGATATTTTCTTTAAACATGAAAAAGGTGATACCACGATGTCATTTGAAGGGGCCACGATCCCGGCTGAAAATGATGTGGATGCCAAGCTGGCTTTTGACAAAGATGATGTTTTTTCTTTCAAGAGCGACTACAAATCCTTCCGCAAGTATTACAGCGGGACAGGCGGGGTTTACGCGCCTTTTTCAACGTTATCCGTAAACAAGCTTGAACAGGACCTTCACATGGACATGGGTCATTTAACCGTTGAACTGGGAAAGCCGCTCGGTGAATCTTCCGATATCGGTCTTGTGTACGAACGCCATGAAAAGGCCGGAACGAAATCACGCCTGGCCTGGACAGGCGTCGCCAGCGGTGTCACCCGAGAAATCGGGCCCTCGTGGCAGCGCGTGGATGAAAGCACGGACACCATTAAGTTTAAAGGGAAGGCGGAAGTCGAAGGGGTAACCCTCAAAGGCGAACAGCGTCTGGATTTTACACATGACAATTCCTTTCGAGAAGAAAAGTTTTTAGCGACATCTTCCGGGAGCGGGACCAAGATCCGCCGGCAGGAACAAACGCCCCAGACAGACAGTTACACGACGACCCTGCGGGGGGAGAAATGGATGCTGGATGACAAATCCTTTGTCGCCGTTGCCTACCGGTACAATAAACTCAAGAACAGTGAGCTGGAGAACATTAACGAATATAATGATGCGGGATCGCCGTTTAATTACTCCAGTCCCAAGAGCGCGGTCAATGCCTTCGCGGAGAATTGGTATGATTCCCATACCTGGGTCGGCCATTACGTGACCAGTCTCTTAGCCAAGCTGAATTTTGTCACCAAATTCAAGGCCGAGGTCATCGGCCGCAGGGGAAGCTCCACCTATCCCCATGACAGCAATACGGGTGTGCCCAACGGCATTATTAATACGACCGACGAAAGTCATGTGGAAAATCACGTGTCCCGTACCGGAGAGAATTTTTCTTTTCAATACACCGGCATTCCGTATACCAGTTTGTATACCGACATAGATCTTGAGCAAACCCGCAACTGGATCAGCGAAGAGCGCCGGAGTATCGCCGGTGAGTCCGTTGCCGACACGACTGGTGAAAATTTGTCTCGAGAGACCCTCACCAATATCCAAAAGACCATCTGGACATTGGGAGGCCGGGTTGTCCCCACGTCCTATTTCAATATGACGGCCCAGATCAAACACCGGCTGAATGATAATGATTACGACGATATATCAGAATCGGTTTCGTCCGGGTCAGCCAAATCCGCTTTTATGGATGATCTGAAACTGCCCTCCAATGAGGTCGCGACGCGCTGGACATGGAAGCCGTTTTCCTGGATGCAGGGGGCCTTCCGTTATCAGTTGATGGACAAGAAGTATTTAAGCCGGGCGGAGAATCTGATCCAACAAAAGTCCCAGCATCTGTCCAATATCTTCACCTACGATTTGACCCTGCAGCCTCTGGATGTCTTTCTAGTGACCATGTCGTACTCCCGGCAGGACAGCAAGGTCTCAACTCCTGTGACATCCATGGCTGTGACCGGGCGCATGCCGGGACATACGGCCAATGTCGACAGCTGGCTCCTAAGCTCCAGTTACGCACCGACGGACATAGTAACGGTCATCAACAGCTTTCAATATTCACAGGCCAGGAATTTTAATGATTTCTCAAATTACACCCTGGGGCTGCCGCTGGGTGCTGATTATGACCAGTACGACGCGTCCCTGGGTTTGCAGTGGTCGCCCAAGAAAGATATCACCATCAGTCCCAATTATGTCTATTCCAACTATCGGGCGAATCCCCTGGTGGATGTGACGGATTACAGCGCGCATACCGTATCACTGGATTTTGCCTGCAATTGGTGATACCTGGTTGGCGCTCGGATATTACCGCCCAGCAATTTGCCCCCCCTCCTCAATCCTCCCCGCACGGGGGAGGAAAATAAAAAATATTGTTCCCCTCCACTTGTGGGAGGGGTTGGGGGAGGGGAGAAACAGAGATCTCCATGCCCTACCAATTTCTGGAAGATATTGCCACCGCTGATGTGGCGTTTAAGGCATGGGGTAAAACCCTGGAAGAAGTTTTTATTGCCTCGGCGGACGCCACCATGAACGTCATGGTCGAACATCTGCATACGATCGCGCGCATTGACCGGCGCGTGGTGGTTCTGGAAGATGCTTCCCTTGAGTTCCTCCTTTTTAAATTTTTACAGGAATTTATTTATTTTAAAGACGCGGACAACCTCTTATTGAGGGTTGAACGCATGCGCGTCTCATCGCGTGACCAACTGTATTCTTTAACAGCGGATCTGTGCGGGGAGAAGCTGGATTCTCAGCGCCACCCCATGGGTGTCGATGTCAAGGCGGTTACCTTTCACCGCTTTAAGGTCCTTCAGACACAAGAGGGCTGGGAGGCAACCGTGGTGCTGGATATTTAGGTGAAAGGTGCTAGGTTATAGTGAAGTGAGTTGTAAATCTTGTTACTTATAAAGACTGTCATTCCCGCATGCTTCAAGCGGGAATCCAGGCATATTAAACTGGACCCCCGACTACCCCGCAAGGTGGCGCTTCGCAGAAGCATTCGGGGGTGACAAATGTAAAGAAGCGTTAGGGACACTACACTAGGTTTCAGGTCATAGGTGTCAGTGACGGAGGGTTAAAGGGATAGGGGGGTTAAAATATTCTGTCTTTGCGAGCGACCAAAGGGAGCGCGGCAATCTCATTGTGTTGAGACTGCATGGTTCTTTGAGTCTAACAAAAATGATAATCCCGGATAATTTTTTTTATGATTTCAATCATCGACTTAAATTCATTTGCCAAACTCATCAGTGCCCTTCAACAGAAGGGTTATGTCGTCATTGGGCCGACGGTTCAGGGTCAGGCCATTGTTTATGACGAGATTACCTCTGTTAAGGACTTGCCGGTTGGCTGGGGTGATGAACAGCGGCCCGGCGGCTACCGGATCAAGAAGCGGGGGGATGGCGCCTTGTTTGGCTACGCGGTTGGTCCAACCTCGTTCAAGAAATTTCTTTTTCCACCGTCGTTAAAACTGTGGCAGGCACAGCGAACCAAAGGCGGTTTTGAAATTCAAAAGGAGAAGAAGGAGAAATTCAAGATGGCCTTTCTTGGGGTGCGGCCGTGCGAGATCCAGGGGATCAGGGTTCAGGATCAGGTATTTTTAAAGGGAAATTATGCCGACTCCCATTATCAAGTCCGCCGCAAGGATGTCTTGATTATTGCCGTCAACTGCGCCCAACCCGGCGGGACGTGCTTTTGCGCATCGATGAATACCGGCCCCGGCGCGACGGCCGGCTTTGATCTGTGCCTGACCGAGATCATTGAAAAGGATCGGCATTATTTTGTCGTTGAAACAGGAAGTCCCGGTGGTGAGGCCCTTTTACAAGAGGTCTCCCATTCAAAGGCATCCACCTCAGAGCTCAAGGGCCGCGATCAAATCCTGGAGCAGGCGAAGAACCGCATGGGGAGGGCCATGGACACGCGGGGGATTAAAGAGCTGCTGTACCAAAACCGTGAACACCCTCAATGGGAAAAGGTCGCGCAACGTTGTCTTTCCTGCGCGAACTGCACCATGGTCTGCCCGACGTGTTTTTGTTCCAGCGTGACGGATGTGACAGACTTGACCGCGCGGGATGTCCAGCGGGTGCGCGCGTGGGACTCCTGCTTTACGAAAGATTTTTCCTACATCCACGGCGGTCATGTACGGCATTCGACCAAGGCGCGTTACCGCCAATGGATGACGCATAAATTGGCCAGTTGGTTCGATCAGTTCGGCACATCGGGCTGTGTGGGTTGCGGACGCTGCATCACGTGGTGCCCGGTTGGGATCGATATTACCGAGGAGCTCAGTGCTATCCGTAACAGCCCCGGCGGTGAAAAACCCGCGGCGGCTAAGGGAAGGAGAGGACATGAAAACGATTAAAGATTTGATTCAGGAACACGATTTTTTTAAAGACCTTCCGGCTGAGCACATCGCGACCGTCGCGGGCTGCGGAAAGAATGTGGTTTTTAAAGAAGGGGAATACATTGCCCGGGAAGGGGAGCCGGCGGATCAATTTTATGTGATCCGTCAGGGGAGGGCGGCGATTGATATTTTGACGGTTGAGAAAGGGCCGGTCATTATCCAGACTGTTCAGGACGGCGATATCCTGGGATGGTCATGGATCATTGAGCCGTATTTCTGGAGGTTTGATGCCCGGGCCGTTGAGACCACCCACGCGGTTGCCTTAGACGGCAAATGCCTGCGGGGTAAATGCGAGAAGGATCATGATTTGGGGTACGCCCTCTTAAAGAGATTTTCCGGCGTGCTGGCGCACCGTCTGGAGATGGCGCGGCTTCAACTTTTGGATGTTTACGGCGTTCAACGGGAACTGGCCGCGATTCAAGGGACAAAAGGAAAGAGGCATGGCAAGAAGTAAGATCGATCCGATGATTCCTGTTGTCTTTCGTGTCCAGCGGGTTGTCCCGGACACCCACGACACCTTTACGATGGAACTGATTCCGCCCAGGGGCACGAAGGGATTTACTTTTAATCCGGGCCAGTTTAATATGTTGTATGTGTTGGGTGCCGGCGAGGTGCCGATCTCGATCAGCGGCGACCCGCGTGAGAAGAGGCGCGTTACGCACACGATCCGCTCCGTCGGTAATGTAACAAAATTATTGCAAAAGATGAAGGCCGGTGACGGGATCGGGGTCAGGGGCCCGTTTGGAAGCGCCTGGCCTGTTCAGGCAGCTCAAGGGAAAGACGTGGTGATCGTGGCCGGCGGGATTGGGCTGGCGCCGTTGCGTCCCGTCCTGTACAGCCTGCTGAAAAACCGGAAAAAATACAACCGCCTCAGTTTGCTGGTCGGGGCGCGGACTCCCGAAGATGTTTTGTACGTTCAGGAATTGAAGAAGTGGCGGTCTCAATTTCATATTGATCTGCACGTCACGGTGGACAGGGCGCAACGGGGATGGAAAGGCAGTGTCGGCGTGGTCACGAGCCTAATTCCCTGGACCGCTTTTGATCCCGGCCGGGCGGTGGCCATGATCTGCGGCCCCGAGGTCATGATGCGTTTTACGATCCAGGAACTCAAGCAGCGGGGGTTACACAATAAAGATATTTATGTCTCGATGGAGCGCAACATGAAATGTGGCGTCGGTTTCTGCGGGCATTGCCAGGTCGGCCCGCATTTTATCTGCAAGGACGGCCCGGTGTTTCGCTACGACAGGGTTGAGGATTTGATGAGAGTGGCGGAGATTTAAGAAAAGTTCGCGAGTTGCGAGTTAGCGAGTCGGCGGGTTGACGGGTTGAATAGATTTGTTGGAACGGTGTCATGAGGACAGCAATGAAAAACAAACCCAAATTAGCGGTCTTTAAATTCGCGTCCTGCGACGGATGTCAGTTGAGCCTCCTGGATTGCGAGGATGAACTCCTGGCCGTAACGGGAGAAATCGAGATCGCGCATTTTCTGGAGGCATCCCGCAGGGTCTTAGATGGCCCGTATGATTTGACCCTCGTTGAAGGCTCTATTACCACGCCTCATGACGCCCGGCGCATTCAGGAGATCCGTAAGATTTCCAAGACCCTGGTCACCATCGGTGCCTGTGCCACCGCCGGCGGGATTCAGGCGTTGCGTAATTTCAAGGATGTTAAAGAATTTGTCTCGATCGTCTATGCCAGGCCTCAGTACATATCGACTTTGGCTAAATCCACGCCGATTTCAGAGCATGTGCCGGTGGACTTTGAGCTGCGCGGATGCCCTATTAATAAAAGCCAGTTGGTTGAAACTATCTGCGCCTTTCTTCAGGGACGAAAACCGCAAATGCCGACGTCCAGTGTATGTCTGGAGTGTAAACGCCGGGGCACGGTGTGCGTGATGGTCGCGCATCAGACACCGTGTCTGGGACCCGTGACCCAGGACGGCTGCGGTGCGATCTGTCCGGCGTATGACCGGGGCTGTTACGGTTGCTTTGGTCCCAAGGAAACCTCGAACACGGAATCTTTGGCAAAGTGGTTTGAAGGGATGGGGATGCCAAGGGAAGATGTTATGCGGACCTTCCGCGGATTTAACGCTTGGGCCGGGCCTTTTCGGGAGGAATCCGAGCGGCAGGAAGGCAAAGGGCCTAAAGAGGCGTTTCGCTGAATTCTGGCCCGCGGGCCAGAATTGTAGTGTAAAATCCCAGGGACTCAGAGATAAAAGGCATGAAAACCAAAACGATCAAAGTCAATTATCTCGCCCGCGTCGAAGGCGAGGGCGCGTTGGATATTAAAATTCAAGGTAAGAAACTTAAGGATGTCAAATTGCGGATCTTTGAGCCGCCGCGGTTCTTTGAGGCGTTTCTCAGGGGACGGGATTTTCGTGAGGTGCCGGACATCACGGCACGGATCTGCGGGATTTGTCCGATTGCCTACGAGTTGGGCGCCTCGTACGCCATGGAAGATATCTGCGGGGTCAAAGTCGAGGGGCCGCTGCGCGCGCTGCGCCGGCTGATCTACAACGGCGAATGGATTGAGTCCCATGTTCTGCATATTTACATGCTCCACGCCCCGGATTTTCTCGGGTATCCGGACGCGGTTCTGATGGCGAAAGATTATCCCGAGGTGGTCAAACGCGGGCTGCGCATGAAGAAGATCGGCAACGAAATCCTCGCCTTGCTCGGCGGGCGGGAAATCCATCCGGTGAATCTGTGCATCGGCGGATTTTACAAGGTTCCCACGAAACAGAAATTAAGGACGCTCCTGGAGGATTTAAAGTGGGGGCGGGACGCGGCCCTGGAGACGGTCAAGTGGGCGGCGCAATTCCCTTACGAAGATTTTAACGTGGATTATGAATTTGTGGCCATGCGCCACAGCGATGAGTATGCCGTGATTGAAGGCCGTCTGGTTTCCAATAAGGATATGGACATCGCCATCCGGGAATACGACGGGCAATTTACCGAGGAGCATGTGCGGCATTCCACGGCCCTGCATACCCGCGTCAACGAACGCGCCACCGCCTTTGTCGGGCCCATGGCGCGGTTTCATCTGAACTTCGATCAACTGCCTTCCTTTATTCAGGACCTGGCCCGTGAGGCCGGCGTTGATCGTACGTGCCGCAATCCCTTTAAGAGCATTATCATCCGCAGTCTGGAGGTTCTCTTTGCCTTTGATGAGGCGATCCATATTATTGAACAGTATGAACAGCCGGACAGTCCCGCGGTCAAGGTTGTCCCACGGGCCGGAACCGGATACGGCTGTACCGAGGCCCCGCGCGGGATCTGTTATCACCGTTACACGATCGATGAAAAAGGGATTATTCAGGACGCCAAGATCGTGCCGCCCACCGCCGTGAATCAACCGACCATCGAGCGGGACCTCCGGCAGTTTATCGAGCCGCGTCTGGACTGGCCGACGGACAAACTCCAGGGACTCTGCGAGCAGGCGATCCGCAATTATGATCCCTGCATTTCCTGTTCCACCCATTTTCTTAAATTGAATATCGACCGCGCATGATCCTTCGGAGAAAAGAGGCCGGGTTAAGGTATGAGTCATAAAGAACGCGCGGATATCTTTTTGATCGGCATAGGCAATGAATTTCGTCAGGATGACGGCGCGGGGATTCTTACCGTCCGGGCTTTGAAAGTAAAGAATATTGCGGGAGTCGCGATGGCAGAACACAGAGGCGAGGGACTGGATCTGCTGGAACTGTGGAAAGGCTACTCGACTGTTTTTCTGATCGACGCGGTCTCCTCCGGCGGAAAGCCGGGAACGATTTACAGGGTTGAAATTCCACCTGAAGAAATCCCCAAAGACAAATTCTGCTGTTCAACGCATGCCATGAGTGTGGCTGAGGGAATCGCGTTAGCCCAAGCCATCCATCAGATTCCGGAAAAACTCATCATCTACGGGATTGAAGGAAAATCCTTTGATCACGGGCCCGGGTTTTCACAAGAGGTTCAAAGCGCGGTCCGTGAGTTAACGGCGAGAATCACAGAGGAGATAAAGACGTATGCATGAGATGTCCTTGATGAAGGATTTGCTGAAGAAAATAAACGGTGTTGCCCGGGAGCAAAGAGCGCGGAGGGTTACGGCTGTCAAAGTCAGGTTAGGGGCCTTGTGTCACTGTTCAGCGGATCATTTCCGTGAGCATTTTATCGACGGGGCCAAAGGCACGGTCGCTGAAGGGGCGCGGCTGGAGATGGAAACCGGGACAGACCCCCATGATCCGCATGCCCAGGATATTCTTCTTCTCAGTGTGGATGTGCCCCAGTGAGACGTGTGAAGGTCAATCCATGACGGAATCAATCGTTTTTTTAGGCCGGGAGAACCTCCAGAGACGGCGCTTATCAATCCGCGGTGTTGTCCAGGGCGTGGGGTTCCGTCCGTTCGTTTATCGTCTGGCCCATGACTTGAATTTAAAAGGATGGGTCAATAATTCACAGGCCGGCGTGACCATTGAGGTCGAGGGGCCGGAGGCGCGGATCAAGTCTTTTCTGGAGCGCCTTCCCCGGGAGAGACCGGCGCATAGTTACATTCAGAGTCTATTGCCTCTCGTTCTCGATCCCGTCGGGTTTGTCTCTTTTGAAATCCGCGCGAGTGATACCTCCGAGGCTAAGACCGCTTTTGTCCTGCCGGATATGGCCACCTGTCCTGAATGTTTGAAAGAAGTTTTTGATCCGAACAACCGCCGGTATTTATATCCGTTTACTAACTGCACGCACTGCGGCCCGCGCTATTCGATTATTGAAGCCCTGCCTTACGACCGCAAAAATACGTCGATGAAAATTTTCAGGATGTGTCCGCTTTGCCGCGGGGAGTATGAGGATCCGGCGGACCGCCGGTTTCACACCCAGCCCAATGCCTGCCTCTCCTGCGGCCCGCGTTTGGAATTTTGGGACAACCGGGGAGAATTTCTCGTCAGAGAACATGCCGCTCTTAGCGAGGCTGTCGCCGCTCTTAAGGCCGGGAAGATTGTGGCCGTGAAAGGCCTCGGGGGTTTTCATTTAATGGTGGATGCCCAAAATGAAGAATCGGTCAAGTGCTTAAGAGAGCGAAAACACCGGGAACGGAAACCCTTGGCCTTGATGTTTCCGTCACTGGAGATGATCGAGGCCGCCTGCCGTGTTTGTGGGCCAGAGAGAGCTCTTTTGCTGTCGTCCGAGGCTCCGATTGTCTTATTGAAGAAGAAAGACGGTACCGTCTGCAATCTGCATCTCGCCGACTCGGTGGCGCCGGGTAATCCTTACTTAGGCGCGATGCTTCCTTACACGCCGTTGCATCACATCTTGACGCGGGCCGTGAACGGCCCCGTGGTCGCGACGAGCGGGAATCTTTCGGATGAACCGATTTGTATTGACGAGCGTGAGGCCGTCGCGCGACTTGCGGGCATCGCGGATTGTTTTCTGGTCCATAATCGGCCCATTGTCCGTCCTGTCGACGATTCGGTGGTGAGGATGATGATGGGGCGTCCGTCGGTTTTGCGGCGGTCGCGTGGCTACGCGCCTTTGCCGGTATCGATCCAAGGAGAAGGGCCTTGTGTCCTTGCCACGGGCGCTCATTTGAAAAACACCATCGCGTTGAGCGTGAACGGCCAAGTTTTTATGAGTCAGCATATCGGGGATCTGGAAACGGCACAATCTCATGCGGCCTTTCAAGAGACCGTCCGCAGTTTTAAAGAATTGTATGAACCCATCGTCGCGCAGGTGGCGTGTGATCGTCACCCGGAATATCTGTCGACCAAGTTCGCGCTGGACGCGGATCTTCCGGTGGTCCAGGTCCAGCACCATCACGCCCACATCGTCTCATGCATGGCGGAAAATCATTTGGAAGGCACGGTTTTGGGGATCGCGTGGGATGGAACAGGGTACGGCGATGATCAGACCATCTGGGGGGGGGAATTTTTGAAGGCGAACTTAACGGATTTTGTCAGGGCCGGGCGGTTCAGGACATTCCGTCTTCCCGGCGGTGAAAAGGCGATCAGGGAACCGCGCCGGACAGCCTTGGGGCTGCTGGCGGAACTCGGCGGAGATGATTGGAAGTCCACCACGGACCTGCCGGCATTAAAATCTTTTTCTGATCAGGAGCGGACGGTTATGGGACGGATGCTCCAGAAGGGATTTCAGGCGCCGGTGACATCCAGCGTCGGGCGGTTGTTTGACGCTGTGGCTTCTCTCACGGATGTCGCGCAGGTTGTCCGTTTCGAGGGGGAGGCGGCCATGACGCTGGAGTTCCTGATAGGGGAAGAAGGGGATCAGGGGCAGTATCCTTTTGATATTTCCCAGTTGAATCAGAAGAATTTAAACTTGCCTCAACCCGGGGGCGTTGATACAATCCTGGTCGTGGATTGGGGGCCGATGATGCGGGCGTTGATTCAGGATGTCCGGCGCGGCGCGGCGGTCAGCCGTATTTCAGTTAAATTTCATAATACCCTTGTGGAAATGGCGGTCGCCGTGGCTAAACGCGTACAGGAAAAGCGGGTCGTCCTCAGCGGCGGGTGTTTTCAGAATAAATATTTAACGGAACGGATGATTCAACGATTGAGAGAAGAAGGGTTTTCACCGTACTGGCATCAGTTTGTCCCGCCCAACGACGGAGGGATTTCCCTCGGTCAGGCGGTGGTGGGCGTCGCGCGGCTGAATCGCGTTCGGTCAACCGCGGCAAGGAGCGGGGACGCGGATTAAAGCATTTCGGAAGGACAAAGGCCTATGTGCTTATCTATTCCAGGAAAGATTGAGAGCATTACCGGCGACGATCTCTTGACGAAAAAGGGAAGAGTGAATTTCGGCGGGATTGTCAAAGAGGTATCGCTGGCGTATGTGCCCGAGGCTCAAGTCGGCGAGTATGTGATTGTCCACGTCGGTTTTGCCATAAGCCGCGTGAATGAACACGAGGCCCACAAGGTTTTTGAATATCTGGAGGAGATGGGGGAATTGGAAGAACTAGAGTGACGTCTGCCAGCGCGGTTAAAGTTAATTCCGGAATGCTCCTGTTTTATTGGGATCTCGGGGCGGATATAGTCGCCAGGCAGACTCATTCGAAATGGGGAGAAGGATTTCTTGCCCAATTGAGCAAAGATTTCATGGCGGATTTTCCCGACACGAAGGGGTTATCTTTAAGCAACCTCAAGTATATCAAACAATGGTACTTGTTTAATTCCGGCGAAAAGCTAACTGGCCGACAGCCCGTTGGACAATTTACGAAACAGGCTGTTTCGCGATTAACGCAGAGCACAATTGAGTGAATAATGAAAGCAGAATTAATTGTTCAGTTGAATAAGACATTTGAAGAATCGGCGTATGTCCAGAATGGTGTTGAGTACTGGATGGCGCGGGATATTCAAAAACTTTTGGATTACGCGGAGTGGCGAAACTTTTTGCTGGTTGTCGGTAAAGCCAAGACAACTTGCCTCAAGTCCGGGCAAACTGTTTCAGACCATTTTGTTGATGTCAACAAAATGGTCCGGCTTGGGTCTGGCAGTGAACGCCAGATCGACGATATGATGCTCACCCGTTATGCCTGCTATCTGATCGCTCAAAACGGCGATCCGCGCAAGGAGCAGATCGCTTTTGCTCAGAGCTATTTTGCCATTCAGACACGCAAACAGGAATTATTGGAAGAACGTATTGCTCTTGTGGAACGCCTGCGGGCCCGGGAAAAGCTGGCGGATACCGAATTGGAGCTTTCCGGTATCGTTTATGAGCGCGGGGTAGATGGAGAAGGATTCGCCCGATTGCGCAGTAAAGGTGATTCTGCGCTTTTCGGCGGTTATACGACGCTTGAGATGAAAAAGAAGTTGGGTATTCCAGAAAAGCGCCCGTTGGCTGATTTCTTACCGACCATTACGATTAAGGCTAAAGACCTTGCCGCGGAGATCACGAGTTTTAATACGAAAAAGAATAATCTGCGAGGGGAGTTCTTGATTACGAGCGAGCATGTCAAGAATAACAAAGATGTCCGCGAGCTCTTGGGAAAGAGTGGAATTAACCCGGAGCTCTTGCTGCCTGAGGAAGACATTAAAAAGCTGGAACGTCGTTTGAATTCAGAAGGAAAGAAACTTGCCCGCATCGGCAAGATTACCAGGGACGGCAAGAAATGAAAGTAACGGATTTGATAGATAAATTGAAAACCATGCCCGCCGGAGCGCCGGTTTTGGTGCAGGGATATGAGGACGGGTTTGACAGCACCAAAGCCGTGAAAGAGATTTCTGTCGTTAAAAATCCTAACGCCTCCGATTATAACGGCGAATATGATGAAGCCGGAAAAAACGATAAAGGCGCGGTTGAAGCCGTGGTGATTATGGGGAATAGAAGGTAGAGAATGAGCACGAGCGGGGGGAAGTCATACAGGTTAAGCGAAATCTCTGAAATAATCGGGGGCGGTACGCCATGAAATATTTGACGGAATATCGCGATCCGCGATTGGCGCGGAAGTTGTCGGCGGAAATCCGACGGATCACCACCCGGCCGCACGTGATCATGGAGGTCTGCGGCGGGCAGACGCACGCCATTGTGAAATTCGGGATCGACGCGTTGCTGCCTGAGCAGATTGAATTGGTGCACGGACCGGGGTGTCCGGTCTGCGTGACGCCGTTGGAGTTGATTGACAAAGCCCTGCTGATTGCTTCTCGTCCGGACGTGATTTTTTGTTCGTTCGGCGATATGCTGCGCGTGCCGGGTTCGAAAGACGATTTGTTTTCGGTCAAGGCCAAAGGCGGTGATGTACGGATTGTGTATTCGCCGATGGACGCGCTGAAGATCGCGCGGGAGCATCCCGGGCGGCAGGTCGTTTTTTTTGCCGTGGGTTTTGAGACAACAGCGCCAGCCAATGCCATGACGGTTTATCAGGCCAAACACCAGGGGATGACGAATTTTTCCATCCTCGTGTCTCACGTCCTTGTCCCGCCGGCGATTGAGTCGATCCTTTCCTCACCGCGTAATCGTATTCAGGCCTTTCTGGCCGCCGGGCATGTGTGCACCGTGATGGGGTACACGGAATACGAGCCGATTGCCCGCAAGTATCAAGTGCCGATTGTGGCCACGGGTTTTGAGCCGCTCGATATCCTGCAGGGGATTTATATGTGCGTCCGGCAACTCGAAGAAGGGCGCTATGAGGTCGAGAATCAATATACCCGTTCTGTGCGCCGGGACGGCAATGAAGGCGCGCGGAAGATTATTCAAGAAGTTTTTGAGGTCGTCCCCCGCAAGTGGCGCGGGGTCGGTGAAATCCCGGCGAGCGGCTTGGGGTTGCGCGAGGAATACAGGGCCTTTGACGCGGAACACCGATTTGATCTGACGCAGTATCAGGCCCAGGAGAGCCCGGAGTGTATCAGCGGCCAGATCTTACAGGGCATCCAAAAACCTCATGAATGTCCGGCCTTTGGCACGCGGTGCACTCCTGACCATCCCCTGGGGGCCACGATGGTCTCCTCGGAAGGCGCCTGCGCGGCGTATTATCGGTATCGAAAAATCAAGACCGTTCCGTGTTGATTTTAGTCCAACACGTAGTCCCATAGTGTTCCATTATTTTTGCTGAAGTCCGTCACTCGTAACTCACAACTTTCTAACTATGACCGTTCAAAATAATTTTTCTTTATCCTGTTCCATTCCTATCCAGGAGTATCCACACATTTTGTTGGCTCACGGCAGCGGCGGGAAGTTGATGCATCAACTGATTGAAAAGATGTTTGTGGCGGCCTTTGGTCAACCCCAAGAGTTGGGAGGCCATGACGCCGCGGTTGTCTCGTGCCCTCAATCCAGGATCGCATTCACGACGGATTCGTATGTGGTCCGTCCGCTTTTTTTTCCCGGAGGAGATATCGGGAAGCTGGCGGTTAACGGAACGGTCAATGATCTGGCGATGGCCGGAGCGCGGCCTCTGTATTTAAGCGCGGGGTTTATTCTTGAGGAGGGACTCGCGATGGACGTGCTCTGGCGCGTTGTGTGCTCCATGCAGCAGGCTGCCCGGGAGGCCGGCGTCAGAATTATCACGGGGGACACCAAGGTGGTGGATCGGGGAAAAGGCGACGGCGTTTTTATCAATACGGCCGGCATCGGGGGGATTGAGCATAAATGCATTATTCATCCTTCACGGGTTCAGAAGGGGGATAGCGTCATTGTCAATGGAGACATCGCCCGTCATGGGATGGCGATCATGGCCGTGCGGGAGGGATTGGAATTTGAGAGCGCGATTGAAAGTGATACGGCGCCGCTGGCGGATATCGTCGGACATCTGATCGCCCAAGAGATAGAGGTGCATTGTTTGCGGGATTTAACGCGGGGCGGGCTGGCGACGTCTTTAAATGAAATCGCGCTGGCGGCGGATAAAGAAATCCTTGTCGAGGAATCCTCCGTCTCTGTCCGGGAAGACGTGGCTTCGGCCTGCGAGATGCTCGGGATTGACCCACTGTATGTGGCCAATGAGGGAAGGTTTGTCGTGTTTGTTTCCCCCCGGGATGAGAAACGGGTCCTCGATATTTTGCGGGGACATCCGAACGGCGCGGGGGCCGCGGTGATCGGACGGGTTACGGAAGGAACATCTGGGACGGTCATGATGAAAAGCCGGATGGGGACCACCCGTATCCTGGACATGCTCACGAGTGAACCGTTGCCCAGGATCTGTTGACGGCCTTGAGGAGAAAGAGGCCGCCATGGGTATGACTTAAAGAGGTCTTTACGTAACAGGAGGGAGCCATGAAACACGTTGTACTCGGGATGATTTTAGGCGGGTGCCTTTTAGCCACGGGGGTTGCGGCCCATCCGCCGGCGGAGATGACGTTAAGTTATTCTCATGAGAACATGGAGCTGCGCGTTGTGCTGAGGCATGTGGTGGATAAAATGAAGAAGCACTATATCAAGAAAATTGTCATTGAAAAGAACGCCGCGGACCCCCAGACGTATTTTTTTCACAGACAGACCACCCCCACGGAATTCGTTCATGCCGTACAGATCCAGGCCAATCCGGGTGATGTGTTCAAGGTCAAGGCCTATTGCAGTGAGGGCGGGGATCTCGAGAACGAATACCGTCTGCCTTCCCCGGAGGAGCCCTTGAAGGGAGATCCAGAAAACACTCCGAACGTTGGGAATAAATAATGGAACATGACGGCCGGTATCTGAAGATTTTTTTTCTGGTTTTGACTCTTTGGGCGGGGCTCTTTGTCATCGTGCCGACGCTCGATTATGAGCCTATCCTGACGCAGGGAGATCATGGACGGGATCTGTACTGTTTTAAAAAAACTTTTGAAGGCGCGACGCCCTATCGGGATTATTGGTGGCAGTACGGCCCGTTGATGCCGTATTATTACAGCGTGTTTTTCAAGATCTTCGGGGTCAGTATTCAGAGTGTATTAATCGGAAGGGCCGTGCTGGTCTTTCTCAGCGGGATGGGAATCTACGCACTTACCGCGCTATGGATGACGCCCGCCATGGCTTTTATCACGGCTTTCTTTTTTTGGGTCAACAGACCGGATTTTTTCTACACGTTTAATCATATCGGCGGCGTGCCGGTCATTATTTTTATTGTAGGCTGTTTGTGTTATTACCATGTCCGTGGCCGGAAGATCTATTATTATTTGGGATTTCTCGGCGTGATTGTATTGAGTCTGATACGGCTTAATCTGGGCATTGCCGGTCTGACCGCGTTTATTCTCTGCCTTGGTTTGAGAGATTATTTAAATAAAGATCCTTTAGCGAAGAAAAATATCCTGGCGTATGCGGGGGGCGGTTTTCTCACCCTGGTGATCATCGCGGGCATTTATGGGGTCTTTGTTCACGGGCTTTCTTTGTCGCATCTGAAGCAATCTCTGCCGTATCTGTCCGAGTACCGGTACGATAACGCGGCGCCATCCAAGGCCTTGAGCGCTCTGGGGAGGATTGTTTTTGTCAATTTTACGGCGACCTGGCCGCGGCGGCTCCTGGGAGGGACACTGCTGGCCGCGATGATCAGGATCCTGGTTGTGTTTTATCAAGGGAAGTTGAGTCCTCAGGATAAAAAAAACGCGCGGTTTTTCCTTCTGAGCATGGCCATTTTCTTGATCCTCACCGCGCATGAATCGTTTGTCAGTGACTCCATCTACCGATTGCTGTGGGCGTTTCCCGCCATTGTCTTGCTGATGTTTGCCGTCATTGAGTTCGGCTTCCGGAGTTTGTCGAGGGGTATTTATGCGGGCGTTATTGTTGTTCTGTTGCTGTTTGTCCTGCGGACGGCCGTGACCAATGACACGATTGCCCGCTATTATAAACAGCCGATGAATCTCTTTGAATATGGAACGACGCGCGTCTTTATCGCCAATTCCCAATGGGGCGAGCATAAAGGGGATCCGACGGCGGATCACGCGGCGGCCCCGGAGTGGATCAACGCCGTTCGAGGCGCGGCGGATTATTTAAACAACCATCTGAAGGAGGGCGAGTTGTTTCTGGCCCTTCCTTACGACGCCCTCTATTATTTTCTGACCGGACGGGACAGTCCGGTGTATCATCTGGCGTTCTTCGCGTTTATCCATATCAGTCCGGAGGAAGAGAAGGAGATGATCCGGGAACTGGAGCGTAAAGAAGTCAATTACATTTTGTTGTCGAACAGGGCGTACTCGCTGGAACCGCATTTGGGGATCATCGGCAGAAATTACTGTCCTGTGTTGGCCCAATACATCGGGGAGCATTTTGAAGTCGTCGCGACTTTAGGCGACTGGGAGCGCCCCCCGGAATTTACGCGTCATCATGGGGTCAAGATATGGAAAAGGAAACTTTGAGAGAATACGCCCGAAGGGAGACGGGAATTTATGACAATGATTTATGATCGTTTTCAACAAGAGGCCATGGCGTATATCACCCAGGGGTATTCGGTGATTGTCTCGGCGCCGACCGGCGCCGGCAAGACGGTCGTGGCCGAGCATGTCATCCAGGATTGTCTGAATAAAGGCGAGAAAGTGATTTATACCGCTCCCATCAAAGCCCTTTCCAATCAAAAGTTCAGGGAATTCCAGGACAACGCGCCGGACCAGGTGGGCATCCTGACCGGCGATGTCAGCATTAATCCCACGGCGACGGTTCTGATCATGACAACCGAGATCTTTCGCAATAAAATTCTTGAGGAAAGAACTTCCCTCAACGCCTATTCCTGGATTATTTTTGACGAAATCCATTATCTGGATGATTACGAACGCGGCAGCGTCTGGGAAGAGTCTCTGATATTCCTGCCGGAACACATGAAACTGCTGGGGCTCTCAGCCACGATTCCCAATATCGATCAATTGGCCCAATGGATTGAGTCCATCCATCACCGGCCGATCAAGGTCGTCAAAGAAAGCAATCGGCCTGTACCGCTGCATTTTTTTTATAACTGCCAGGGGGAAATTTATGACGATTTTAAAATCCTGGTCAAAAAGGGATTTGACAGGCCGGAGGCGTATGACCGGCGCAGAGAAATCCCCGAGCACGCCAGGATCAAGGGGAATAACGTGATTTCCCTCATCAAGCGTCTGGCGGACGATGAACTGCTGCCGTGCATTTATTTTGTTTTCAGCCGCCGGCGGACCGAAATCCTGGCCGAAGAAATTCACGGATTCGATTTCTTGAATAGTCAGGAAAAACAGGAAATCACCGGTTTATTCGACCGGCTTTGCGCCCGGTATGATTTGCGCCAGGAGACCAGTGCCCATCAATTGCGCCGGTTTATTGAAAAAGGGATCGGATATCACCATGCCGGGATGCTGCCGACGCTCAAGGAAGTCGTTGAACAGCTTTTCACGAGCCGGCTCCTTAAGGTGATATTCACCACGGAGACTTTTGCCCTGGGGATTAATATGCCGGCGAGAACCGTTGTCTTCGATGAATTAAGGAAGTATTACGGGTATGGTTACGGACCTTTGCGGACGCGGGATTTTTATCAAATGGCCGGCCGGGCCGGACGGCGTTCGATGGATACCGAGGGCTTTGTTTTCAGCCGGATCAACCCTCATCAGACTTCCTCGCAGGAATTGCATAGAATTGTCTACGGCCAGCCGGAGAAAGTCAATTCGCAGTTCGACGCCTCGTACGCCACGATCCTGAATCTTTATCAAAAATACGGCGACAAACTCTACGAGATCTATCCGCTGTCTTTTCATTATTATCAGGTGAGACCTTATTTACGCAAAAAGGCCGTCGAGTTGATGCAGGCTAAGGTCGCCCTTTTAAAGGAGATGGGCCACATCAAAGACGGGAGCCTGACCGAAAAGGGGATTTTCGCGAGCAAGATTTATGGTTACGAATTGGTTCTCTCGGAGCTTTATGATCAGGGCATGCTGGAAGGCCTCTCACCGAATGAATTGGCGGTTTTGAGCCTGTCGGTGGTGTATGAACCCCGGAAAGGGACGGTCAAGCCCCCGCTGAGCTCGCAGGCCAAATCCTTGGAGACGCTCACGAAGAAAATCAAACGCCAGATCCACAAAACAGAGGCGCGATTGCGGATGAGAAATTTAAGCAAGCGATGCTATTTCCATCTCACGCCGGCCCTGGAGGCCTGGATGAAGGGCGCGACCTTTGATGCCATCATGCCGCTGGTTGATGTCGATGAGGGAGAAATCGTGCGTTACTTCCGCATGGGCCTTCAGGTGGTGCGGGAGATTGCCGAGACGCCTGTCTCGGCCAACGTCAAGACGAAAATCCGTCACATTATTCATTGCATCAATCGAGACGTGGTGGATTCAGAAAAACAACTGCGCGGGTGAGCCGCCTTCACGGACGTTTTTTAAAGTTTGCCGACGCGGTCTGAAAGAAGAAAACGATCAGCGTCAAATAGAGCGGCGCGAGGATCAAGACATAGCGTTTCAGGACCAGGAAAAATGAGTGGAGTCCGATGAAGGGCGCGATGAGGAGAACGGCGCAAAACAAAATAACCGCAGGTTCCTCAGGGTTTTGCGCCGTCCCAACGATTTCCCGGCGTTTACGCCACGTATAGCGGAACGCGAAAACGACGGCCGCGGCGGTGAGCAACGCCATCCCGAAACTTAATCCCCAATTCAGGACGACAGAATCGTACAAACTCGCCAGCCTGTCGGGATAGGCCACGAACCCGATATTGGTGGACTCCCAGAAAAACATTTTTAATCCTTCCAGGATCATCAACAAGAAATATTGAAACGGATGACGAAGCATCTGTTGAAAGGAAAGTTTTTGCAATTCTTTGTTGATGGCGTCACGGGGCATGGACTGCCTGTTCAGTTCCGCCAACTTGCCCAACCCGATATCGTCCGACGGGCGGTGGGTCCAATACAGGCAGGGCGGATCACCGAAAAGGCTCTGGCAAAGCCCTTCCCCGGGGATTGTCGCCAGGGCTGTTTTGAATCGCTCAGAATTGAGGGGTCCCATCCGTCGGACGGTATTGCCGTAAAGGGCCCAGGAACCGCGGTCCGTGAGGGCAAAGAGGCCGTTATATTTTTTGTTGGCGAATTTATAAGAGAGGAGCGGGCCGTAATAAGCGCAGGAGTACGCGATAAAGAAAATCAGGATGCTTACGAAAAGGTTTCTTTTCTTTTGCCGGAAGGCGCGCGCGAAAAAGACGGTGAAGGGGAGCATAAAAAGGGGTGTGATGAGTTCAAAGACGGCTTTGACAAAAGTGGCCAGCACAAGAGAGAGGCCGAGTAATCCGCCGAGAACAGCGACGCGCCAGCGGCTGTTTTTTTCCGGCTCTGTGGAGACTGTCTGAAGGCATCGCCAGGCCTGAGCGCCCGTAAGGATAATGGCCAGGATCAAAGGATAAGCGGCGATTTCAGAATACAGGCTTAAGGCCGTGTTGAGAATGGCCGGAGAAAAACCTAGGTAAAGGATCGTCAGGAGGGTCAAGAAAGTGTTTATTTTCAGGGTCCTTAGTAATTTGAGGGTGAGAAGCTGCGTGGCTAACAATATCAGGAATTGAATGACCTTTTGCGTTGATTGAAAAGAGACAGAGAAAATTTCAGCCCAACGCATGGCCAGGGACACCAAAAAAGGATAGACCGGTTCCCGGGAGGGCCCTTGACGCAAGTACTCCCCCCAGCCCTGGGTCTTGATTAATGTCCCCAACTCCTGATAGCTGACGGCGTCGTAGACAATGATCATTTGGGAAATATAACCGAGGTAAATCCAGTACAGGACACAGAGGATCAGGGCGAAGAAAACAAGAGGAGGGATCCGGGTTTTATTTTGATTTTTTTTACCCAACATAGGTTTTTCATTATATCATTGAAGGCGTATTACTCTATTGAAAAGTAACAAAAAGCTGAAATTTTGTATGCCAGCCAGACAACCAAAAAACAAATCCTTACCCGCGTTTCCCCCCATGAGCAAATGTAAATTCTTGATTCTATGCGTTACGGCGCTGGTGATTTTAGGTTATTTTCTTAGAGGACCGGAAAGAGTTAAGGGTTATTGGAGTCAGAGCCCTTTTCTGAGGTATATGCGGGAGGAACGGGTCCGGGTGCAGAATAAGGCCCGGGGTATGACGTTGAGTTTTTTTAGGCCGTCGTTCCAGCCGTTGGCGGATTTTGTTCAAGGAGAGGCCCTTCCCCAGGACGCCGTAAACGCGTACACTGCGTATTATGAAAAGGCCGCTGAATTATATCCGGAGCTGGCTGAGGTGCACGGCGTGTTGGGGGTCTGTTACTATAAACAGGGGGACGCTCAGAAAGCGATAGACTTCTTGAAGAAGGGCGCGTCTCTAAATCCGGACTTTTTCTGGCATCCGTATAATCTCGGCGTGGTTTACCTCAAGAATAAAGATTATGTTCAGGCGGAGAAATTTTTCCGACAGGCGGCGGGGGTAAGCCCTCAGGCGACCTTGAAGACGATTTACGTGTCAGGCGTTTATCGTCCGGTATGGGGACTGATTCCCCATGAGCCCGGGGATTGGATGGCCCAACGGCTCAGACAGGGGTACGCGCAGAATTATCTGTTTTGGGGGCTTTGCCTGAAGGCCTCGGGACAGGACGAAGCGGCCCTTTATGCCGTCAAGCAGGCCGACGGGCTGAAAAAAATGAATGGGATTAATTTGTTCGACGTGGAGCATGTTGATCTGCGGATTTTTTAATAGGGGTAGGCACGAATACTTCGTTACCTAATTGTCGATAAGGAAATGGATGATGTAGATTTTGAGGCGCGGATGAACGAGCTGATGGAAGAAACAAATTTAACCGCCGAAGCGCGTGTGCTGGAGAAGAAGATCAAGAGTGATTGGGGGAAAATATTATGAAGGACAAAATGAAAAAAAATAAACAGATTATACCGGAAAACAGCTTTACCGAATTCTTACTCTACACCACACCTAACGGCAAAGTGAAAATGGAGATATGCCTGCGTGAAGAAACTGTGTGGCTGACACAAGTCAAAATCGCCGAACTTTTTGATGTGGATAGAAGTGTTATCACCAAACATCTTCAAAACATTTTTTTAGAAGGCGAGCTGGCTAAAAATTCAACCTGTGCAAAAATTGCACAGGTTCAAACAGAGGGCCAAAGAAAAGTGACGAGAAACGTTGAATTTTATAATCTTGACGTCATCATTTCTGTGGGTTACAGGGTCAATTCCAGGCGGGCGATACATTTTCGTATCTGGGCGACGCAGGTACTCAAAGAGTACATCATCAAAGGCTTTGCCATGGATGATGAGCGGCTCAAAAATCCTAATAATATTTTTGGCAAAGATTATTTTGAAGAGCAACTGGCGCGCATCAGGGATATCCGCTCCAGTGAACGCAGGTTCTATCAGAAAATTACTGATATTTACGCGCAGTGCAGCGCCGATTATACTTTCGATACCGACATAACCAAGCGATTTTTTGCCACAGTTCAAAATAAACTGCACTTTGCGATAAGCGGTCAAACCGCCGCGGAGATCATTTATCAAAGAGCCGACAGCAAAAAACCGTATATGGGTTTAACCAACTGGAAAAACAGCCCCAAAGGGGCAATTCGTAAAACTGATATCGGCATCGCGAAAAATTATTTGAACGAAAAAGAATTGAACCTGCTTAATCGAATTGTGACCATGTATCTCGACTACGCTGAATTGCAGGCGCAAAAAGGCGTTGTGATGTATATGAAAGACTGGGCGGCTAAATTGGACACTTTCTTACAATTTAACGAAGAAGAAATTTTGAAAGATACCGGCAAGGTAAGCCATGAAGTTGCTGCGGCATTAGCAATGAAAGAGTACGAGGTTTACAGAAAAAAGCAGGATAAGAATTATGTCTCCGATTTTGACCGTGAGATCAAGAAAATCATTCAGCAATCACCGAAAAAGAAGGGGAAGAAGCCTGCCTGACGGCGGGGTGGGGGAATAATGGAAAGGCATGATGGATATAACAAGACAACCAAGGAAACGCCTGGGCATTGCCGCGTCGGCAGTATTTTTGGTCAGCCTAATGACGGGTTTCATCCTGGCGGCGCATAAGCCGTTATGGAACGATGAATTATACACGCAGGAGCGGAGCATTGAAGGGATCTCTTACGCGAAGATTCTCGCCGGCCAAATTGACGAAGGCAACGCCTGCCCGCTTTTTTATGTGATCCAAAAAGGCGTCTGTGATCTTCTGCGTTACCGGCTTCCTTTTGCGTGGGAAGGGCAATGGTTTATTCATGATCTCAAGGCCCAGTTGATCCTGCGCGCGGCGCCGAACATTTATATTTCATTGACCCTTACCCTGATTTTTTATTTCTTTACCTGTTATTATTCCTGGCGGGCCGGCGGATACGCCCTGGTGGTTGCTCTTTCGTCGATGAGCGTCTGGGGTTATTGGGCCGAGGCCAGGCCGTATGGTTTATGGATCCTCTTAACATCAGCCCAGGCGCTGATTCTTTTACGTATTATGCGACCGCCGCCGCTTTCTCCAAGAATGGGACGATGGCTGACGGGGATTCATCTGTTGCTGGCGCTCACCACGGTTTTGGGTGTTCCGCAGATCCTCATCGGTTCACTGCTTGTTTGGTTTTTCAAGGTGAGGGAAGGACAGGGGCAGGAAAGCGCGGGCGTTCCTCAAAGAATCGCTATTCTGAGAAATTATATTTTCCTGACGATCCTTCCCGTGTGTCTAAGTCTTTTTTATTATGTCCGTGCCCCTAAGTACAAGTTCTGGTTTTTAGGCTCCCCGATGGCCTTGATTTTTGAGAATGTCCCTTGGGACCGGATGTGGATCTTTTGTGTTTATATAATTTTTTTTATAAGTTTACCTTTCCTGCAAAAGCGTTATAAGATGGGGACGAGGAATCCAGGAGTTCCTTTAGAAGGGGGCGGGTATCTGGTCTTTTTGATTTTGAAGATTTTATCGGCCCTGGCACTCCTGGGATGGCTCGTGTTCAAAGACGAGGGCGGGCCGCAGGGGTTCGCGCTGTCGTCGCGTTATTTTGTTTATCTGGCTCCCGTGGAGGTCATCGGGGTCACCGTTTTTTCTCTCAGTCTGTTCCGTGCCTTTAGGGGAAAGACGTGGGCGCGGGTTAATCTGATCATTTTTCTCGGCGGACTTTTGATCCTCCGCCTTTTGAAAACGTATATGGGTATTTACCAGCAGTCGATGTATATTCACTACTGATTTTTGTATGTGAGAATGGATTGAAGATATGAATAATCTAGAACCAAGCGGCGGAAGGAAGGGCGTGTTGTTGGGGAAACTGTTCTTGACAGCGGCGCTGAGCGCGGTGATGGTCAGCCAAATTTATAAAACCATCCGTCAATACGACGCGGTCAAGGTCAAGGCCAAATACAGCTATTTAAATGAATTGCGCGAGCACGCGCGTCCTCTGGATTACGTGATTGATGTAGTGAGGAGCCGTCAACCGTTCGACCCCAAGGCCCTGAAAGAATATATTTATTATTATTCCAAGGTGGTTGAATACATGCCCACCCGGGGCGATGCCCAAGGAATGGTTGGATTTTTTTATTATCAGGCGGGACGCGAGGAGGAGGCGATCCGCGCGTATGAAAAGGCTATCGCATTGAATCCGCGTTTTTTTTGGTCCCGGTATAATCTCGGCGTCATCTTCTTTAAGCAAAAACGGTATGAAGAGGCTATCGCGCGTTTCAAAGAGGCCGTCGAAACGGATCCCAAGGCTACGATAGAATATATTCTGGCTTCCCGGGAAATTTATTTTCCCCTGACGTCAAAACGCGTCGGTCAATGGACGGATCTTAAGGAGATGTTACGGGCCGGTCAAAATAACAGTATGCGGGGGATAGTCCTGAGTTTCTTTTATTTACAGCATTATCAGGATGTCCTGGACATTTGTCAGTACGCGTTGGCCAACCATTTTGAGGACAGGGATTTTTTCTTTTATTACGCCGGGGTAGCGGCGTATGGGCTGACCGAGTATCAGAAATCCATTTACATGTTGCAGGAGAGCCTTAAGGGGAATCCCGGTCACGCGGAATCTTACCGGTACTTAGCCCTGGCGTTAAAAGCCGTCGGCCGGGATGCCATGGCCGCGACGGTGATGGCTCAGGGGGCCGCGGTTCATCAAAAAGGGGAAAGGCCGCTCTTTGATGAGGATGAACTGCGGTTGGAGATTTTTTGATGAAAATCACAAATAAAATTTCTTTCCTGTTCGCGTTTCTTTTGACCGTCTTGAGCGTCAACACGTTGATCGGGCTGACCCAGTTAATGAGGATAGGTCTGGAATTAAAAAATGTTGTCGATGAGGACGTGGCCTTGATTGAAGTCATTACGACCATTTCTCATGAACAGATGGAAAAGGCTGTTTTATTCGAAAGGGTCCTTCGGGCGGCGGAAGAGATCGGCTTCGAGGGTCTTCCCGCGGCGCGTAAGGAATATCTGCTTGACCATATACGTTTGACACAAAAAGGTCTTGAGACGTTGGGGAATTCCGGCCGGGAGAATATCGCCAGGGGATTCGCCATTATCGATCAAAGCGCGCGCGAAAACCAACCTCGGCGAGAAAGCGGTAAATTAAAACGCGCCGGCACATTGTTGACAAAAATCGACGGAATCCTCAAAGATTATGACGCCTGGATGGGCCGGTTTCTGGCCTTAATCTCTACGGGGAGTCATCAGCTTTCCTTTGAAGACCTGGAGGGAATTCAGCAAAAGGAGCGGGATCTTTCGCTCGAATTAAAATCGCTTTTAAGCGAGGTCCAGGCGTTTACGAAAAAATCCCTCGGCCAGGCCGAAAACGCTGAAACGATCGCCAGAAAAATCTTTTGGATCAGTTTAACGCTGAGCTTGTTCTTGGGAGCCCTGTTGTCGTTTTTCATTATTCGCCGGATTTCCAAGCCTTTAGAGAATCTGGCCGACGCCGCGCGCCAGATCGGAGTCGGGAATTTCTTTATTAATCTGGATGAGTCTTCCAAAGATGAAATTGGCGACGTGAGCCGGGCTTTTAATACCATGACAAGGCAATTGCTGGAATATAAGGAGGAGGTCGAGAACAAGAACAAGATCCTTAACGAAAATCTGCAGATCACGCATCATCAGAAAAAGGATCTGGAGAAGATCAACAAAGAACTGGACAGTTTTGTTCATACCGTCAGCCATGATATCCGCGCCCCGTTGATGGGAATTGCCGGCTATGGTGCTTATTTGGAGAAGCATTATAAAGATCAACTTAACCCCAAAGGCCAGGACTGCATCAACGGGATTATCCGGGCCTCGTATCGTTTAAACACGTTGATCCAGGATCTGTTGACCCTGACCAAGATCGCGCGGATTCGGAATCCTTATGAAAGGGCGCGGATCAACGCTATGATCGATTCGATCAGTGATCGTCTGGAATTTGATATCAAAAGATTCAACGTCGATTTTAGGGTCCAAGAAAATATGCCGGAGGTTGTGTGCGATAGGATTAAAATAACGGAAGTTTTGTTCAATTTGATTAATAACGCCATAAAGTTTTCATCGAAAAACAGCGTTGAACAACCCCGGGTCGAGATCGGGTACCATGAGAGGGAAGGGGCGCATGAGTTCTACGTGAAGGATAACGGCGTAGGGATCGCCCCGCAGCATCACGCCGAGATTTTCGGCATATTTAAACGGCTGCATGACGCCAGTGAGTACGAAGGGACAGGCACGGGTTTAAGTATTGTCAAGACTGTCATTGAAGATCACGGCGGCAAAATCTGGATCGATTCGGATTTGGGAAAAGGCGCGACGTTTTATTTTATAATACCCAAAGAGTTGTCGGCCTGATTTTGCTGAAAATTTCCAAAGACAGGAAGAGAGTAGTTTAACGAAAGGTCGCGAAAATGAATAATGATTCTCATGCAAAGAAGGTCGGTGGACTGGGCAAAACCCTTATGGTGATCATGGGGGCGGCGGTACTATTGAACGCCTGCGGAGGATTTCTTAAGCGATCGGTTCAGAAGAGGGACGCGGATGGGAAACGGCTGGAACTCGGTGAAGGGAAAATTCCGGTGAAAGGGATTACGGTTATCCATCTATCGGAGGGAATAACGGACGATCCGGCTGAAGAAATGGGGGATGAGAACGGCACTTCCCTACCGGAGACCTTAGGGGTTGAGATTATGGGCCTGGCGAAAAAAAGGTCCCTCCGTGACGGGATCTTCCGTCGGTATCCTGATCTGGGGAAAACCTATCTGATGGTTTATGCCAGGGTGATGAATGGGAGCGCGAACGCGCATTCTACCGGGCCGCGAGGCTTTTCATTAATTGATTCCAGGGGTATGGCCTATTTAAGCGACTCTGCCGGGCCGGATTTAAAGGATGGTTTTAGGGAAACAGAACTGGGGCAAGGGATGCGCGCGGAAGGCTGGCTTGTCTTTCAGATGGAGTCAGGCCTTGAGCCGGTCACATTAGTTTATGACGGGTATTTTAAGACGCGGGCTGAAAAAGAATTGACTCTTTGGGCGCGGTGAATCCTCTGCCGCGAAAATGATTTTGGGGAAGTTATATATTTTTCTTGAAGGATAGACGGATGTGGGGACGCGGAGGACTCATTTTATGTTTCTTGTTTGGGGGGACTCCGCTGGTTGGAGGCGAGGGGAGGGATCCGTGGATGTTCCAGCGCAATGAAATGGTGGAAAGGCAAATTATCCGACGGGGGGTATCGGACCCGCGGGTCATCGAAGCGATGCGTAAGGTCAAGCGTCATTTGTTTGTCCCGGCCCTGTCTGAAAACCTCGCGTACGAGGACTATCCGCTTCCCATTGGTCATGGACAAACGATTTCCCAGCCGTTTATTGTCGCGTACATGACGGAAGCGGCACAATTGCGTCAGGAAGACAGAGTCCTGGAAATCGGGACAGGATCCGGATATCAGGCGGCCATTCTGGCTGAAATCGTCGCCGCGGTGTATTCCGTCGAAATCCTCAAGCCTCTGGCCGACGAGGCTGAAATCAGATTCCAGGCCCTGGGATATAAAAATATTTTTGTCAAACACGGCGACGGTTATCAGGGGTGGGAAGAGCACGCCCCGTATGATGTCATCATCGTCACAGCGGCGCCGGGCGCGATCCCCCCGAAGTTAATCGAACAGCTCAAAGTCGGGGGCCGTTTGGTCATCCCGGTAGGAACTTTTTTCCAGGAACTCTATTTGATTACGAAAACCAAAGACGGCATCGAAACGAAATCCATGCTTCCCGTCAAATTTGTCCCGATGGTCCCCGAAGAGGATTGACGTTCCGCCGCACACCGAAACGTGAACGGATTCAATATCGAGAGATGTTTGCGAATATAGCCATCACATTAGCTGTTTTTTTATTTTTAACCGGGAGCCCATCGCCGGTTCTGGCAGCGCCCATCGTCCGTGGAGAGCTGGGGCAGGTCTGCCGGGACACGCAACTGGGCGTCACTTTTTCCTGCGACAAGGACTGGACGATCCTGCCCACGGATAATGCCTTTTTTGTCATTATCTCCTTGGAGCCGGAGGTCAGTTTGATCGTTTCCAAAACCCAATCGCGGATTGTCTCTTTGGAGCAATTAACCAGAAAGATGCTGGAAGATATGGACAGGTACGCGGAGGGATTTCAAATGGAACGCCTTCGGCTGGCGGGCCGCGACGCCGTTCTGGTGAAGGCCTACGCCAAAGGTCTCCCGGAAGTCCGCCTGCAGGATTATTTCTTTTTGAATGAAGGGAATTTATACAGTGTCTTTGTTTTGGTTAAGCCCGCGGATCAATGGGAGGCGTATAAATTTATTCTTAAAAAGGTGGTGGATAGTTTTAATTTCTCTCCGTGAAAAGGGATTCAGATCAAGAGGGCGCCTCTCTTGAAATGAATTCCTTTTACCGGGGATCAGGGGTGAGGCGATAAATCCGTCGCGCCTTTTGACTCTTCCAGCTTTTTCGGTCGAATACCTCCGGGCCTCTGATGTGCCCCCTCCAGTTTCTCGAATTGCTCATACGTGAGAATTTCTCTTAAAGCCACGATGCTGTCCACATGGTTCTTCAGGAGTATGACTTGCTGCTGATTGGTTTCTTCTACAATGGTATTGATGGCGGCCTTATCCATTGTTTTCTTTGTCAGCTCATACTGAAGTTTGCGTCTTAAGACATCGATTTTGTTAGCTGTTTCCACATTCATGATGTCGTATTTGAATTTGTGTTCTTTTAACTTTTCATTCTGCTCATCGGAAAGATCAAGCTGTTCGATAATGTTTTCCCTTGGGTTTCCGCCCGCGAATTCATGAGGCGGCATTCTTTCACCTGGCTGGCGGGGTCCCATATCTTTGACCGGCTGAGCCCACGCCAAGGGAGAAGATAGAGTTAAAATGACTGCTAATAACGTAAACGATTTTGCTGCGTTTTTCATGAGTATCCTCCTTTAGTATTAATAATCGACGCGGTGTAACAGTGTTTAACTTTCACCTCCGTTTCATCCGCCTACGCCGGAGACCACGGGCTTGCCCGTGGAGGAAGGCGAAAGTGGGGAGAAAGTTTGGCTACGGCGGATGTTCGCCCTTATCTGGAAAAGGCGGATGAACCCGGCGAAGCTCCCAAACGAAAGTTTTGGAACGAAGACGGGTCATTTAGATGGGACCACGGCTTTAGCCGTGGGGCTCCATTTATTTCTTACATTACATAAAATAATGTTCGAGTGAAGTTCCAAGGTTGTTATCCGGGATCATGTATTTCATTTCGATTAAACTTTCATCGGCCTTCGCTTTGATGAAGACATGTTCAATGGCGGTCTCAAAATTGTAGGGGCTTTCACCTTCAGAAGGGGTGGATAGCTCATTGAAAATCTTCATCTGATTCAAAACATAGGCATTGAGATCCTCAGGCCCGGATGTTTTTTGGGCCACATCTGAGAAGTGGAAAAAGAGTCCACTGACGATTATGAGAAATACCCCAAGAGCAAAGGCCGTCCTTTTCAACGAGACAAGCGACCACCCGTGTTCCAGGACGGCAAACGGGGAAGGAGGATGGTTTTCAACCCTGGCCCGGATGCGGTGCCAGATTTCCTCAGATGGCTCGTGTTTCCGGGCAGTTCGTAAAGGGTCTATGACCTCGCGGCGCAAGTTTTCTTCGGACCGGCGGCAGGCCGGACAGGTAGTCAAGTGGCGCGCAAGGACCTCTTTTAATTCCGCTTTTAATTCTCCGTCGATATATTCCATCAAATGTTTTTGGGTTTTAGGACAGTTCATGTCGCGCCGTCTTTCGAGAAGATGCCATCTTTATTAATATTTCCCGTGCCCGTTTGAGCCGTGTCCGGACCGTATTGATGTTGATGTTGAGAGTATCCGCTATTTCCTGGTAACGGAGTCCTTCGATATCTTTTAAGATGACGCAGGCCTTGAGTTTGGGACTTAAGGTTTCCAGCATCTGTCTGATCTGTTCCTCGGAATCTTCCTTCCCCTGCATATTTTCTGAAGGGTTGGAAATGGATGCCTCACGGATATGATCTTCTAAATTCAGATGTTTTTCCCAGAAGCGTTTTTTTTGCCTTCCCTTATTAAGTGCCGTGTTGACAGCAATCCTGTAAATCCAGGTTGTCAGGGAAGAATCGAACCGAAACCGTTTGAGATTGCTATGCACCTTGATAAAAACCTCCTGGGTCACTTCTTCAGCGTCTTCCTTGTGTCCCATCATCCTAAAGGCGATGTTGTACACATAGGAACGCGTTGTCTTATAAATTTGCTCAAAGGCGCCGATATCGCCCTGGGCCGCGTCTTCAATGATGCTTTTTGATATCTCTTCCATCTTCGCCTCTAACCGTTTAGACAGCCTGAAGATTATAAAAGTTTCATTTTTTTTGGATGGTTTTCAGCCTTTAAGGTGGATACGTACATTTCGTTGCGAAAAAAAAGGCTTGATGGTATTATTGCTCAACGATTTTTTTGAAGGCCATTCATTTTTACTTAAGCGCGTAGGACAGTCAATATCTTTTAAGAAAACAAATTCATCATGGGAATCCCAAAGACGGAATGTTGCGATTAGACAGATTTACGATCAAGAGTCAGGAGGCGATTCAAAAGGCCTTTGAACTGGGTTCTGAATTCGGCCATCAGCAAATTGAATCGGTTCATCTCACCTACGCGTTGTTGCAGGATCAAGAGGGGATCGTGAACGCCATTTTGAAGAGATTAGACGTCTCAGCGGATTTGTTCTTTAAAGGATTGGAAGAAGAGTTAGAACGAAAGTCTAAGGTCGAAGGCGGGCAGCCGCCTTATTTATCGCGGGAATTAAACGAAATATTAAACGCGTCGCAGAAGATCGCCTTGGAGATGAAAGATGAATATGTTTCCCAGGAGCATATCCTTCTTTCCCTGGTGAGAGAGAAGGAAACGCGGATCAGTCAGGAGCTGAAACGTCATGGCTTCTCGGAGCAGGATTTGTTGGTTGTCTTAAAAGAAATCAGGGGAGGACAAAAAGTGACGGACATGAATCCCGAAGATAAATATCAGGCGTTGGAGAAATATGGACGCGATCTGACGGTGCTGGCCGGCAAGGGCAAGCTGGATCCGGTGATCGGACGGGATGAGGAAATCCGCCGCGTGATCCAGGTTCTTTCGCGCCGGACAAAAAATAATCCTGTCCTCATCGGTGATCCGGGAGTGGGAAAGACCGCGATCGCCGAGGGCCTGGCGCAGAGGATCTATTCCGGGGATGTCCCGGAGGGGTTGAAAAACAAGAAGGTGATTGCCCTGGATATGGGCGCCCTGGTCGCCGGGGCCAAGTTCCGCGGGGAATTTGAAGACCGGCTGAAGGCTGTCCTCAAAGAGATTGAATCCCGCAGCGGGGAGATTGTTCTTTTTATTGATGAACTTCATACGATCGTCGGTGCCGGCAAGGCCGAAGGGTCCATGGATGCCTCCAATATGCTCAAACCCGCTCTAGCCCGGGGAATGCTGCGCTGTATCGGCGCCACCACTTTGGACGAATATCGAAAGTATATCGAGAAAGATAAGGCGCTGGAGAGGCGTTTTCAGCCTGTCCTTGTCGATGAGCCAAGCGTGGAAAGCACGATCGCCATCTTGCGCGGCTTGAAAGAACGTTATGAGGTGCATCACGGTGTGCGTATCCAGGATTCGGCCATTATCGCGGCTGCCACGCTTTCGCATCGCTATATCACGGAACGACATTTGCCGGATAAGGCCATTGATCTGATCGACGAGGCCGCTTCATTATTGCGAATTGAAATCGACAGCATGCCGCGGGAATTGGATATCAATGAGCGCCGCATCCGCCAACTGGAGATTGAACGCCAGGCTTTGAAGAAAGAAAAGGATGAACCTTCTCGTGAACGTTTAAAGAAATTGGAGGAAGAATTACAGCATTTAACAGAAGAAAATAAAAAATTGCGTCTGCGCTGGCAGGGGGAAAAGACCGCCATTGAGAAGATCCGCAAAACGAAGGCGGATATTGAAAAGACCAAACAGGAAGAAGTCCGATATGAAAAGGAAGGTAATCTCGGCAAAGTCGCGGAGATCCGTTACGGAACGTTGGTGAATTTGGAGAAGGGACTCGCCATTCAAAACAAAGAATTGGTGAAACTGCAGGCGCATGGCCCGATGCTTAAAGAAGAAGTGGATGACCAGGACATCGCCGGTATTGTGGCCAAGTGGACCAAAATTCCCGTGATGAAATTAATGGAAGGCGAGACCGAAAAATTGATTCATATGGAGGAAAGTTTAAAGGCGAGGGTCATAGGCCAGGAGGAGGCGATCGAGTTGGTGGCTTCCTGCATCCGTCGTTCCCGCACAGGATTAAGCGATCCCAACCGTCCGGCCGGATCATTTATCTTTATTGGGCCGACGGGAGTCGGGAAAACGGAACTGGCCAAGTCCTTGGCCTGGTTTCTCTTTGATGATGAGAATGCCATGGTCCGGATTGACATGAGCGAGTATATGGAAAAGCACAGCGTGTCCCGTTTGATCGGCGCTCCGCCGGGTTATGTGGGGTATGAAGAAGGCGGCCAACTGACCGAAGCTGTCCGCCGGCGTCCCTACACGGTTGTTCTCTTTGATGAAATAGAAAAGGCCCATCAGGATGTCTTTAATACGCTCTTGCAGATCCTGGAAGACGGCCGGTTAACGGACAGCCAGGGGCGCGTGGTGAATTTCAAGAACACGATTATCATTATGACGTCGAACATCGGTTCAGAGCTGTTTTCGGATATGGAGGACAGGAAGCAGATAGAAAACAGGATCAGGGAGGCCTTGAAAAGCCATTTCCGGCCGGAGTTCCTGAACCGTATCGACGAGACGATTATCTTTAGTAAATTAAGAAAAGAAGATATTGAAAAGATCGTCGACATTCAACTGGATATATTTAAAGTCCGTTTGGCGAATAAACAGATAACTGTCCAGCTAACCCAACGGGCCAAGAGTCTTCTGGCCGATCAGGGCTATGATCCGATTTATGGCGCCAGACCTCTTAAACGGCTCATTCAGAAAGTCGTCCAGGACCCCATCGCGCTGAAGATATTAAAAGGGGAACTCCGGGAGAAAGATCACGTCGAAATTGACGCGGACAAAAATGGAGAGTTAGAATTCAATTCAAAACGTTAAATCCAAATAAGGGAGGAAGGTATGAACGAAAATAACATCACGCCGTTTTACGAGAAGGACCATGATGAACTGGACAGTTATTTAAAAACGTATCAGGAGAAGAAACGAACGGATTTCCCCAGGGCCAAGGAATTCTTCAAACGGTTTAAATTCGGTCTGCAGCGGCATATTGTCTGGGAAGAAGAAATCCTCTTTCCGGTTTTCGAAGACAAGACAGGGATGAGAGATGTCGGCCCGACGGCTGTGATGCGCCAGGAGCATGTCCTCATCAAAGAGGCCTTGGAGAAATTACATCAAAAAGTCCGGATGGGAGATCCGGAAACCGACAAAGAGGAGGCGGAATTGCTCAATGTCCTCGGGGCACATAATGAAAAAGAAGAGAACATCCTTTATCCGGCTATAGACGAGATGGCGACGGAAGAAGAAAAGAAAGAGGTCTTTGAAAAGATGAAGCTCGTCCCGGAAGAAAAATATATGGGATGCGGGTGCGGGCATTAATTGGTGGTTTGTAAGTTATTGAGTTAACTCGTCAATTTTTCTTTCATGATGAGTGATATCCAGATAAAATCTATTGCCCTCCCGAGGGCGCACGGCGGATGGGGATTGCTTTTTGAGGCCGTTTTTACGGGTATGATCCTTAATCCAAGCTGGAGTGCTCTTTTATTGGCATTCAATGCCGTCGGTGTTTTCTTGCTTTATCACCCCCTTCAGATTGCTCTTAGAGATCAGGTGAGTCGCTTGTATTTTTTAAGGACAACATGGGCGTGGCGTTTTGTTGGGATTTATGGTTTATTCGTCCTTGTTTGTTTGACGAGCACATCGGCGATCAACCGTTCTCCTTTCTGGATTCCCCTTGGCGCGGCCGCTTTTCTGGGAGCCTTACAATTGTTCCATGCCCTGAGGAATGAGCAAAAAGAACTTTTGGCTGAGTTATCAGGAGGCGTTGTGTTCGGGGCGTTTTCCTCTTCTATGCTGATCGCCGGCGGATGGTCGATCCTCGCGTCTCTGGCTGTCTGGATGATATTGGCCGTGCGGGCTGTAACGTCCATTATTTATGTCAGAAATAAGCTAGGTCAGGAAAGAGGAGAGGGGTATTCACCTATTTCTGTTGTGGGGAGCCATGTCTTAGGAGGTGGAGTTCTTTTGCTCCTGGCTGTTTACCAGGTCATCCCCTGGTTGGTTTTAGGAGGTTATCTGGTGCTTTGTCTACGAGCGGTTTGGGGACTGGGTGAAAGAAAACAGACAAAGATAAGGCCTCAGATGATTGGGGTGCAGGAAGTATTTTTAGGTTTGATCTATTCGGTGATCATCGTTGTCGGGTATAAATTTAAATTTTAAAGGGGGATGATATGAAGGATAAAGGATTTTCATTAGACTTAAACGCCATTACACACTTTCCCGATGGCGGGATTTTTAGCAAGGTCCTGGCTAAATCCAAGACGTACAATATGACCTTGTTGTGTCTGGCCAAGGGCACGGACATGGACACGCATACCTCGACCAAAACCGGCTGCGTGCAGGTATTAAAAGGCAAAGGGACGTTTGTTCTCTACGATCAAAGGATCGACCTCAAACCCGGTGTCTTTATCTTCATGCCTAAAAACGCTCCGCATTCTCTCGAGGCAGACGAAGACCTGGCCTTCTTGCTGTGCTTGACGGATTAGGCAAACACACAAACACATCGGGGCCCCGTTGTTTTAAAAGAACGGTTATGATATATTCAAAGTGCTATGGAATCCAATGTCCTCAAAAAAGATCATCAAGCTTTGATAGACTTGTCCCGGGCCATGTCACCTGAGGAACGCCTGGAGGCTTTTTATCAGCATTCCCAGTTGCTCGTCCAGATACAGGAATCCGGAAAGGTTTCTTCCAAAAGAGCATCTCCCAAAAATCATTCGACCAATTAACATGCGAACAACAGGCCCAGGACAGTCCACCCTTCTTTTGATAGATGTCATTGAGACGTTGAATCGATGTCACATTCCTTATGCCATTATCGGCGCTTTCGCGGTCTCATTTTATGGGATCGTCCGGGCGAGTCTGGACGCGGATGCCGTCATCTCTGTCGCAGGGAACAAAAATCATCTCCAGGGGCTGCTTTCTGAACTGGAACAAAGGCATTTGAAAATAGTTTACCGAAGAGGCGATCAGGAGGATCCCATTGAAGGCGTTATTAACATTCAAGATGATTTTTATAACCGCGTCGATCTTCTGATCGGGATCAGAGGTATGACAAAGGACGTGTTCCAGCGCGTCGTTGAGGCGGAATTTAAAGGGACATCAATCAAATTCATCAGCCTGGAAGATTTTGTTGCTATGAAAGTATTTGCCGGAGGAAACAAAGATATTCAAGATGTTATCGGGGTTCTGCAGGTATCCCGCGAACGACTTAACCTGGGTTTATTGAAGGAACTCACTCTGAATTACGGAAAGGATGAGCTGAAGAAACTGGAAAATTTATTGAAAGAATATTATTCCGATTAATGAAAAACATATGTAAGGAAAATATGATACGCAAAGAGGTGGGGAAGGCACGAAAGGCGTCTCCGTTAAAAACAGCATTCAAGTTAAAACAAATGATCGAAGAAATCAGGGGAGAAAGGCTGGATTCAGGGAATGGAAACGTTCGAAAAGTTGTTGGAAGGGTTAAGCAAGAATAGCGTTGATTATATTCTTGTCGGCGGCCTGGCTGTTGATCTCTGCGGATTTTCAAGAGCGACGATGGATGTGGATATTCTTGTTGAGGGATCTTCTGAAAATATCAAGAAATTATTAAATTGTCTGGAGGCCTTCGGTAATGGTTCCGCGAGGGAATTAAAACCGGAAGATTTTACTCTTGAAGAAGGATGTATTCGTGTCGTAGAAGAATTTCCCGTGGATATATTCACCCTGATAAAGGGATACACGTTCGGCGATTTATTGTCTGATAGTGATATTTTTGTCACAGAGAAGGGCCTCCCAATCAGATATTTAAACGCTGAAGGATTAATCAGGTTAAAGGGAGAATCCCTGCGGCCAAAAGATCAATTAGATGTTCAAGAATTGAAAAAGATAAGAACAAAAGAAAGCCTTTAACAAAATGCGTTAGGACCAGCCTCAACTCCTAATTAGAGAATCATGGCTCCCTCGATATTTCGACGAGCTAGTTTTTTCACCCAATGGGTGCAAAATGGATATCGATGAGCTCTCGAGGAGAATAGAAATTCCTAATTAGGAGTTAGGGGACCAGGGAACATTCATTGTGTTGAAAGAATGATTATGATATATTCCTAGTGCTATGGAATCCAATGTCCTCAAAAAAGATCATCAAGCTTTGATAGACCTGTCCCGGGCCATGTCACCTGAGGAACGCCTGGAGGCCTTTTATCAGCATTCCCATCTGCTCGTCCAAATACAGGAATCCGGAAAGGCTTTTTCCAAAAGAGCATCTCCCAAAAATAACTCGATCAGTTAACATGAGAACAACTGGCCCAGGACAATCCGCCCTTCTTTTGAAAAACATCGCCTGGCTGATTTCAGGGTTTCTATTTCTACTTCCCGGGGATTATCTTTTTGCCGATGCTGGCAGGGATAAGGAATGGGTGACGTGTCAATCCTTCCAGGATTGTGTTGTCATCATAGGGACATGTGATTGGACCTGTGTAAACCAGACGTTTCGAACGGAAGCGGAACAATATTATAAAGAATTGAGGACGCGGGTAAGGTGTGCCGAACCAGGTTACCAAAGCGCTGTTTTTGCGCATTGTCAGGAGAATACGTGCTGTTGTCAGGGTGTTCCCGCAATGCCATCTGAATATTATCAGGGATTGTCAAAAGAATGCGCAAAGGGTGATGGCTGCTGTCAGCAATCGGTTAATCACATGTCCAAACATCAATATCCAGTGATGCCCGAAGAAGGATGTCCCGAGGGATTTCAGCAGAACCTGTTGCGCTGCATCACGTCATATACATGGTGTGAACCGATAAAAAAATAAGTAAACCTTTGATAGACGTCATTGAGACATTGAGTCGATCTGAAATGGAATTCAGGAAAGACATTCCATTAAAACCAGCATGTAAGTTAATACCAAGGAGTCTTTTTTGTGGAGAAATATAAAATAAATAAAAAAGTTATAAAAATATCATCTTTAGATGAAGATGATGAAAAAGCCTATTGGCATTCGCGGACACCGAAGGAACGATTAGAAGCAGTCGAAATAAACAGGAGAATTGTCTATGGGTACACCCGCACTCCCCCAAGATTTCAAAGATTTTTTGAAGTTGCTCAACTCAAAAAAAGTTGAGTATCTGTTAATAGGAGGTTATGCCGTTGGGTACTACGGCTATCCACGCGCGACCGCGGATATGGATATATGGGTTGCTGTCAGTAAAAAGAACGCAAAAAAGATAACAGAAGTGATAAAAGATTTCGGCATGAGTACTCCCGACTTAAAGGAATCTGTTTTCCTTGAGTCTGGGAAAATAATCAGAATGGGTTATCCTCCGATTAGAATAGAAGTGTTAACAGAAATATCGGGTGTTCAATTTGAAGAGTGCTATTCACGGTGCACAGAGACAAAAATTAATGGGATAAAAACAAAAATTATTTCTTTGAAGGATCTCTTGAAAAATAAAAAGGCTAGCGGCCGGCACAAGGATTTGAATGATTTAGAAAATTTAACGTAACAATTCCATTTCTTGAACCCTATTTCCGCCAATCAGCGAAATATTTTTTTTCCGTTTCCAAAATACGCCAGTTCAGTTGTCCCCCTTGTTTTCCACAATACATATAGTCTATACTTCCTCTAAATCTTCAGTATTATGAAGTACCCTTAATAACTTATGTTTATTGATCTCATTTCCAAAAAGTTCAGACCCGGTTTCCGGTTCATGGCCATGTTGGTCAACGCGGCGTTTTGTGTGAATTTCCTCATGCCCGCTCAGATGGCTTTTGGCCAGAACGCGCCCTTGGCCGTTGAAGGATTAATGGGGCTTCCTCCTGTGGGGAGTATGGTTTCCCTCACGCCTGCCTTTACACCGGTGATTGTCCGAGGACTTAAAGTTCATCCCGAGAATCCTCTGGAGTTTGATTTTATCGTTGATCCCGGGGATACAGGGTTAAAAGATGATGCCCTAAGGGATGAGGCGAATAAACTCATCAAGTATTTTCTGGCCTCACTGACTATTCCCGAGAAAGAGATGTGGGTGAACCTCTCGCCTTATGAAAAAGACCGCATTATCCCCAAAACATTCGGTGAGACCGAGATGGGCCGGGACATGCTGGCCCAGGATTATATCCTCAAACAGCTCACGGCTTCGTTGATGTATCCGGAGGATGAACTTGGGAAAGAATTTTGGGAACGCGTATACACAAAAATCCAGGCCCAATATGGTCCCGTGGATATCCCGGCCAACACCTTTAACAAGGTTTGGATCGTGCCTCAGGAGGCGGTTGTGTACGAGAAGGGCGGCAGCGCGTATGTGCTGGATTGTCGTTTGAAGGTAATGCTGGAGGAGGATTATTTAGCTCGTAGCTCATCGCTCATAGCTCATAGAGAAAAAGGGCCACATGTTGATAGCCTGGAGCTAACAGCCAAGAGCCAAGAGCTAAAACCTATCACCTCTATCATTCGTGAAATATTAATTCCCGAAATCGAACGGGAGGTTAATGAAGGGAAAAACTTCGCCAACCTGCGGCAGATCTTTCATTCCATGATCCTGGCGGTTTGGTACAAGAAGACTCTTAAAGACAGTTTGCTTGGTAAGATTTACGTGGATCAAAACAAAACGAAGGGGGTGGATGTCGAGGACAGGGAGATCCACCAGAAGATCTACGACCAATACCTGGCCGCGTTTAAGAAAGGGGTTTACGATTACATCCGGGAAGACTACGACCCTGCGACGCAAGAGATTGTCCCCAGAAAATATTTTTCGGGAGGGGTGACGGCGTTTGATTCCTCCAAAATACGATACATAAAAGACGGGCTCCAATTCCTGAGCGGTGTCCTAAGGAAGAGTTTTAATCGTCTCATCAGCGGACTAAATGGGTATTTTCTTGTTAGATGGCGGACAGGTGAATCGGAGAAGGAAGTTAATGATATGCGGCCTCAGAAAACCGAGGGCAAGGACACAGCGATGATGAGTATTGAGGAGGCAAAGGAGAAAGTTAATAAAATTCTCGATGCTTGGACTGATATCAAAGAGTTGAGCTTCAAAGATAACAAGATAGTGGAGCCGGGTGAAACCTTAGAGGACATATCGCGGCATAATCAAAGTATTGTATCTGCCTATAGGTCTTTGGGGAGTGTTAATGAGACCTTTCAATTGCTCCAAATGATTTCCAAAGATGATTCCTTTGTTAAAAATGCCGGCTTTAAAGACCCCATGGATTTTTTGATCAACATTTACAATATTGTAGCAATAACTTCGTTGAGATCTAATGATGGAATCCGGGAGTTAATGAGGTTTTTTGAATTTGTCACTCAGATGAAGAAAAATAATGTTTATGACCCTGATGATTTTCAAACGGCCTTTTTAAGAAATCCTGATTTGCTTGCCGTATATTTCGCGCTACGATGGGATGACCCGACTGTCATGGCGAAAGAAAATGGAGATGACAAGGTTATTTCTCTTGGCCGGTCATTGGGACTGGCTATCGTCAGGAGTGAAGGTCAGTATTCTTTGCCAATTTATAATAAGATGTCTCAGGAATATGAAAACATTTGGTTTGGTTCAGTAGAACAATACATAAAGAAAATTATGGGATATTATTTTGCATCGGTTCAAACGAAGATAGAGTACATGTTTGAACAATTCAGATATGTGGAAACGCCCCATCAATTGCAAGGTGAATTTGTTGAAATAAGGAAAAAGGAATATCAGGAAGTTCTTGCGATGTCTGATCGTCTTGTCGACCACGTTAAAAAAGGGGCATTCCCGGGGCATTATGAGGATCAGGAGGATGCGTTGGACAAGGTGAGTGGTTTGAAAAATAAAATTTTACTCAAGGTGGTAATGATAGAAGTGGCTTTTACTCTTTTAGATTTAAAAGATAAGTTTCGTAAAAGCACAGCAGAGAATATTGTCAGAGAGACCATTAAAACTTTTGCCCAAAAACCGGAACTAGCTGTATTTGTGGATGGCTTTTTAAAGGTATTTGATAGTATCGCAGAAGCAGATTACCCGCTGAACACAGAGGATTTTCTCACTATATGCGAGACTTATTTGAAAGACCTGAATGCATTTCTTGAGAAAGAAGGAATCAACAGGCCGTTTGATGATATATCCAACACCCTTCAAAAGGTGTTCAATCCCTATCATGCGCTATATGAGCATCTGGGCGATATCAGTCCCAATCCATTTGATATAGAAATTTATTCTTCTCTGGCCGGGAACATGATGGCCCTGGATAAGTATAAAAACGCGTCTGCTGTGGAAATAGCGGTCGAAGTCGCAAGGATCATGAAGGAAACATTGGTCAAAGATTTTATTCCTATTATGGAAAGGGCACATAAAGCTTTGGGGAAGGATGCTGAGAATGGAATCCGGATCACATTGACGAAGTTCATGCGAGATCCTAAGAATTTTTATCCTGCCATATCTGATCGGGCGATGATGGGAAAAGGAAAGGATGATGGGAAATCCGCTCAGGAAATCATTAAACGGATTGAAGCTAAATGGAGGGAGATTAATGTTATTGATTCTGACCCGGGTGAGTTTTTAAATAAAGATGTCGCGCAGGAGTTGACGAGGCTCTTAACAGAGATCGCTGATGATTTTGATAAACTGGGTGACCTTGACGCGACATACAAGATTCTTTTGAGGCATGCCCCCGCACATCCGTCTAATGATGATGACGAGTTCATAACGTATTTGACCAGGCTATTTATGGCGAGAACCACAGCCTATCTGCGGGGCCGGAATGACACGCAAAAGGTCATCGAGAGTTTTCAGTGGTTAAAAGATATGAAAGAAAATGAACTAAGTTTTTTTAGGGAATTCGTTTTGAGCCAGGGAGATTTTTTAAAGATATATTTCGCGGCCGGGTATGTTCATTTTAACGGCCGTTTTAACGGTTTTGATCCGATCGATACCATGGCCGGAGAATTAGGGGTTGAATTGATCTTTAGTGAAATCCCTGATGGCATTGTTAGCCCGTCAGGGACAAGCGAACTTCAGCGGGTTAAGATTGAAGACGATGCCGCCACATACCGTCAGGAAGTTTTAAATGTGTTCTTCGAGATCGCGGATCAAAGAATTGATCTTATGCGGGAAGCTAGTGAATACGAAAAGATCGACCGGCTTATCGATATGGTGCTTATGCAAATAAGTAAGAATAAAGATTTAAACAATGAGGAAGCCCAGGATGAATTCTTAAAGGCAAAGCTGGATAATCGGGTACAATGGATTGTTTTTGAAATTTCAAGACAACTTGCTGCCCCGTCGATATGGTCCGGATATTCAACTGAAGATTTAAGCGTGTTAATTCATGCGATATACTCAGAGGATTTTGTCAATGATCTCAGAGATATTTACGGGGACTTGGTTGACGCGGTCCGTTTCGAGAAACTCAATGATCAGTTTTATGCTTCTGAACTCAGTGAAGAGATAGCGCGTAAGATCGTTCAGAAATTATTTTCAAGAATTATGCCTATTATTCAGAAGGAAGGGGAGATCTTGGATGGGGAGGGTGTGAAACAACGTATCAATGCCGAGTTGAAAGAGTTCATGAGTAGGGCCGATAATTTTATTGATCGGGCGATGATGAGTGAGGAGGAGGCGAAGGACACAATTAAGAATATTTATGAGATGTGGGGGGCGCTTTATGGAGATCAGAAAACCGGGAAGAAAGTAACAAATGAGGATATTATTTCCGCGTTTAAAAAGTTAGGTGAGAAGGAAGATCTTTTAAAAACACTTCAGAAGTTGGCGGAGGATGAAGGTTTTGTTGAAAAACTAAAAATTCAAGAGCGCGGCATTCCTGAAAAAGCCAGGTTCTTGCTGGATATTTATTACAAACTTCATTCCGCGTATTTAGGGGGGGAAGGCGGTCTGGATTATATAAAAGATTCGTATGCGTTTCTCAGCGGGGATAAATGGATAGATGGTTTCGGATTCCGCAAGGCGTTTTTAACTGACCCCGGAAGCCTGCAGTTATATTTCGCGGCGCGCGTTACAGACGCGGATGTCCTACGGAGGGATTTGGACAGGGTTGTTTATATGGCGCAGGGTCTCAAGTTGGATGTTCACCCGACTAAAGAAAAAGGGGAAAAGTACAGCATCAGTTGGAGCGAGGGAGAGGAGAGTCCAGCGGAGATAATTACCTTGTTCGATCGTAAACAAGGGCAACCTGATTCAGCCGACACCCAATCGTATATGAAAGGCATCATGGAGTTGTTTAATTCGTCGTTGTACAGGAGGTTTAAGATTTTAACAGATAAGAGAAGGTATGGTGAGATTGGGCGCGTGCTGGATGATCTGGTTGAGAAAACGCGCGGCGTTTTTCTGCCGTCTCCCAAAAGCGAAGGCAATTACGTCGATGAACTGTTGTCGGCGAAATTTCATTATCAAGCCATGAAGGTGGTTGATTTGTTTATGGCGTATTTCGCCAGTAATAACCCTAAGATGGTCTCGCAATTATTTAATGTCGTGGATAAGAAAAGATGGGTTCAAACCATTGCATCGGCCTTTAAGACGATGGACAGTAAGGGGGAATCTCAAAGGGTTGGATGGCTGGATGAAAGTTCGTTACAGGACGGCGAATTGCTGGCTGTAAAACACTTCCGGCAGCATCACCCGTATTTTTTTTATCAAGCAGGAGACAAATTAACCATCGAAGAGCAAATGGCTGTACTTATGGCGCGCAAGTTTTTGGAGATTCTGGCTCCCTTCGCCGATCAAGGGGAAAAGGTTGAATTTTATGATAGGACGCAACTGGAAATTCAGGGCAAAGTCAAGGCTCTGATACAGGATCCGTTCACTTTTATAGAAAACGTAATGCCTCATGGTTTGCCAAAAGAGGAAAGGGTTGGGTTGAGCGATGAATTGAAGAATTTAAAAGCGGTTGCCGGTGAGGTCTTGAGATTGTGGGGCGGAATAAAAAATAAGTTTAGGCACGCGGATCGCATCGTCCATGATGAACATGTCGAGGGGACGTTGATAGCTATTTTGATAGAAGCTAATAAAATGGGAGAATTTTCGGAAGAGTTTCCACGGATCTGCGAAGTTGTTTCGCGGGAGTCTGCCCGTCGGCAACCGGGATACGCGGCTATTCTCACGCAGGATTGGGCCAGTGTGTTTCACGCGGTCCATTTAGCGCGGTTGTGGCTTGACGGAGATACGGTGAGTGTCGTGAGGGAGTTTCATTGGCTGAAGGGTCTTAAGGAAACGGAAGATAAAATCGGATTCCGGCGGGCTCTTTTTGTGAATGGCGAAATCCTCAAACTCTATTTCGCGGCGCGCTGGGTGGAAGCGCATGCGGTTAAAAATAATAGGGATCCCGTTCTCTATCTCGGGCCCCTCCTGGGATTAAATATAGAAGTCGACAGAGGGCAGTATCGCATCACCCGGGTGGGAAAAGATTCTCTCATTGTCGATGGCTGGATGGGAAAGGCCAAAGAATACAGAGAAGAAGTTGAGGCCATTTCGGCGGAGGGAACGATGAGAAAAATGAAGCGGTTGATAGAGGAAGGCAGGTACGGAGAGTTGGAGGATCTGTTTGAGAATCTGGCGCATTCTAAGGCGAAAAGGAAGGCCGCGGGCTATTCTTCCGGCGAGCTGGTTGACGCGGTTCTGGACGGAAAAAATCAAAGTCTTTTTTATATGATCTCCCTTGAATTCATCCGCGATCTGAAAGATTTGAAAGACGAAGGAAAGATATCGAAACGCGCGTTTCAGGTTCTGGAAGGCGTATTTCAGGCTGTCCCTTTTAGCGTTCTGATTGGGCAAATTTATTATGAACTGAAGGACCGGATCGAAGCCAGCGAGCCTGGAGTCGACGCGGAAAGTATCCGAAGAAAAATCATTGGATTAATGATCGATAAATTCATGGAACACGTCGTCCCGCTGATAGAGAAAGAAATGAAAGATGCCGATGAAAAAATCAATAGGGATCTCCCGGCGGTGATTAAAATGAATATGGAGGAGTTGGATAATAAGAGGCCGAGTGAAGAGATAAAAAGGAAGGCTAAGGAACTCATGGCAGAAACGTATCAGAAGCTTGTGGTGGAAGATAACAGGCATTCCATGAATAAAATATGGAAATCCATTATTACCCTGATGGCTGACGCGGACCATTTTATCCCGGCGGGTCCGCAACCTTTGGCGTTCGACGCTTTTTATAATGAGAAGGTTTTACTGAATAAAATCAAACCCGAAGATACGCTTCTCATTATGCATAACGGCGCGGAGACCACTGTTGTGTGGAAGCAGATCAACTCCTCCAGCTTACCGGATCAAATGGAAGCAAGCGTTTCGGACACGGGAAGAATTGTTATTCCAAGAAGAGATATTATCAGTATTACTGTTGTTCCCGCTGCTGCTGACAAGGCCATGATAATAAACCCGGATGCTCGGGATCGAACCAAAGGCGGGATTGATTTTAATCCGGATTATTTGAATCTGCAGATCAAGCGCGACGGGAAAGGGGTGGCGTTGCCCCTTGAGCAGCAAAATATTTCGACTATTCATATCAACGGATTATTCCCGGTCATTATTGAGATTATTCCTGTCTCCCAGGCGCCGCTGATATTAGGGGAGATGGAGTCAGTAGATGAGGAAGAGAATTCTACTACACTGTAACATAAATTCCCCCCCCACCCTTCCTCCCCACAACAGGGGGAGAACTTAATCAATAATTTTTGTTACAGTGTACTACGGTTTATCTCCGGCAGGGTTGACACTTCCAGAGCAAACCTTCAATAATTCTTCCGGTTTATGGATGAGATAGTCCGGCTTGTGCGCCAGGAGGGCTTTGGAAGAATTGTATCCCCAGGAGACTGCCGCGACGCGAATCCCCGCCTTTTGCGCGGCTTCGATGTCCCGTGTTTCATCCCCGACGTAAATAACCTCGCGCGGATCCATGCCTTTGTCCTTCATCAGGGCATCTAACCCGTGACTCTTTTCCCAGACTTTGGAAGAGGCTCGGATAAAATCAAAGACATCCAGGTCATGGTTTTTTAAGAATGTGACGACGTTTTTTAATGAATTGGACGTCAGAATGCCGATTTCATATCCCAGAGATTTCAAGGCGTGCACCAATTCTCTCAGGCCCTCGGTCGGTTTGACCGAATCCATGCTTTTATGAAGCTGCCAGCGTCCTTTAGCCACAATCAAGGGGACCTTCAGAAGCGGGACGCCGAGGTACCGGGTGACCTCCTGGGAGGTCATGTCCTTGAGGCGCTCCACGTCATTGGGATGAATGGCATTGAAGTTGAATTCTTTGGAAAGAAGGTTGCTGATCTCGATGATGTGATGGAAGGTGTCGGCGATCGTGCCGTCGAAATCAAAGACCAGAATATCTTTTTTTGTAAAGTGGTTCATTTGCGTGAAAGCGCCGGAAAAATAAAGATGGCGGTAAAGGCCGAGACCAGCATGCCAAAAACGATCGCCCCTCCAAAACGTTGCGTGGGAGGGAACGAGGAACAGAAGAATATCCCAAAGCCGCTGCAGACGATAAACGTCGACGTGATGACGGGTTCATACATGACCTGGGAAGCGCGTAACCAGGCCTTGAGCCGGCCTTGCCCGGATTTATAAAATCTTTGATACGCCTGCGTGAGATGGAGCATCGCGTCGATCCCCATGGACATAGCCAAATTGGCGGCAGGCGCGGAAATAATATCCAACGGGACCTTCAGGAACCCGACAGCGCCGACCATACAGAAAGGAAGGAGACAGATGCTGAGCGTCATCCCCACGGCGATGCGTAACGAATGAGAGTGGATCAAGGCAATGAGAAAGAAAATAAAGGTTAAATTCAACAGCCCATAGATGAGGCTCGTGGCCACCAGGCTCGCCAGATGCCCTTGCAGGGCATAAATCCCGCCGACAAGGTGCGGCGTAAAATGATGGGCCCGGATTATTTTCTGGATTCCCTCGATGACTTCAAGACGCGTGGCGGTGCGGTTAAGTTCATTCATTCTGAGAAGGAAAAGACCATAGCGTCGGTCTTTGGTGACAAAACTTTCGGCAATACGATCGTAGGCCGGACTTTCCAGGATATCCAGCATTTTTTCCGGTCCCACAAAGAAACTGAATTTGGAGCGTTTCCCCTCGGCCAAAAGGACGGGAAGAGAGACCACCGTCCCGATGTCGGGATTTTTTTCCAAATCCTTTTGCAGGGCCCAGAGGCGGTGATAAATTTGATTCGTATTCAGCCGTTCTCCGCCCGCGTCTTTTATCACAATGATGAGAGGACTACTCCCGCCGTTTCGATCGATATATTTCAACCCCTCAGTTATTTTGCTTTTTTCAGAAAAATAGGAGATGAGGCTGGGGTCGGTGTTCAGCGATCCCAGGCTGTGAAAGGTCATCAGGATGATCCCGAAGATAATCCCCATGACCAGGCTTTTGCGTTTTATCAGAAAGGCGTAGGAGCGTTGATAGTAATGTTTGATATGCCGATTCAATTTATGATGAGGGCTCTTTTCGAGACGTAAAAACGAGGGATAGATGCCGTAGGCAATGAAGAAAGCCATCAGGGTCCCGATGGATCCCGCGGTGCCGAGTTCGCGAAGGGGTTTGGCCTGAACAGATAACAGGCTCAGGAAACCCAGGAAGGTGGTGAACATGCTCCAGAAGGAAGCCCAAAAAGTTATCTTGAGAGCCTCTTGAACAAGCGCATGAGGGTCTTTGGTTTCGTGATCTTCTTTTTTTTCCGGATCTTTGCCGGAAGTCGTCTTTTTGAGGTTTTCCCAGTTAAAGGTCATAAATACGATGTGAGATAATGTCATAACAAAGATGATGGTCGCGAGATTGGCTGTGAGGATGCCGATTTTCACGTCCAGGAGATGCGTCATCAAGAAGGTGAGGTTACAGGAATTCGCGCAAGAAAGGATGACGCCCAGGAGTATCCGCCAGGAATGAAAGATGATCAATATGACAATCCCGAAGAATGTGAAGGCCAGGGCGCTGAAAAGTCTGAAATCTCTGATCAGATAGCGGTTGATCAGATCGACAATGTAAGGGAAGCCGGATATTTTTATATGAAAATGGTCCGATTGAAGGGCATAGATCATGTCTTCAATCTTGGAAATGAGTCTTTGCGAGGAGTTGGCGTCGAGAATCACAATGATGTTGGTCGATTCTTGCGTGGTAGAGATTAAAAGTCTCTTCCAGAAAGGGCTTGCCAGAGCGTCATGGATCCCATTGGGGCCGTGGGTGATACTCTTGAGGGAAGTAACAGCGTCCAAGGTCAGGATAAGATTGCTTAATTGTTCGATCCTTTTTTTATAGTCTTCGGAGAAAATATCTCCGCGGGCGCTGATAATCAGTTGGGTATCTTTTCTGGTAAACAGCCGAGAGATCTCATTGTCGGCCTGATAGTGGAGGTCATCGTTGGAAAAGAAAAAATCACTATCCACATGAGGGGTTAAATCAACGAATTTAACCAGGACGACCAAGGTGAGCGCGCTTAAGAGGAGAAAAACCCAGGTCTCTTTTGAAAGAAAATTCTTTAACATAGTGGCATAAGGATACCTTAATTGAATTGGAATTTCAATCGGAATACTTGGGGTTTTATGCTTTGGGTTTTGGGATGAAGATTGTTGAAAGTAAGACAGCGTTTTATATTGCGCTATGTTATAATTTGAAAGTTTTGAAAAATAATTTTTCAATATTTATGGGGGCAGAGCATGGAAAATAATGATATCCGCTGGCAACAACGTTTCGCGAATTACTCCAAGGCGCTTTCTCAACTGGAGAGATTTATTGAGAAAGGCAAGAATCTGAACGAACTGGAAGAGCAGGGAATGATTCAATCGTTTGAATACAATTTTGAATTGGCCTGGAATTTAATAAAGGACTATTATAACTATCAGGGGGTAGCTGAAATACAAGGGAGCCGGGACGCTTTTCGTCTGGCATTTAACAGAGGGCTTATTGAGGACGGAGAAGGCTGGATGAAAATGATAGAAAGCAGAACGAAAACTTCACACACGTATAATGAAGCCATAGCCAGGGAAATCGTATCCGCCATTTTGAACAAATATTTTAGTTTGTTTAAAGGGCTTCATCAAAGAATGGAGAAAATCCTGAAAGGGCAAGGTAATTTATCCGGTGACGTGAAATGAGGTTCGGGTTAAAAGAAAATATCATTGAGAAAATTCAAAATATTTTTTCCATGTTCCCTGAAGTGGATGAGGCCGTATTGTATGGTTCGCGGGCTAAAGGGAATTACAAGCCGGGTTCGGATATAGATTTAACATTGAAAGGGAATAACATTGACCTCGCTGTATTAAATAATATAAGTTCACAGTTGGACGATTTGTTGTTGCCCTACATTATTGATTTATCCGCTTACCGCCACATCGAGAATCCCGGTTTAATCGATCATATAAATCGAGCCGGTATTCCTTTTTACAAAAAAGAAAATATCGATGGCTGAGCGCAAAGAGTGTCGGCTGGGTGATCATGCCGAAGGAGGATAGAGTTTATGTGGATGAAATGGCTTCCGTGGCGGTTTGTTGTTCGTAATATGGCGCGTCGGGGAGGTTTCTTGGATCCCTTGACTGTGTTATCCCGTCTGCAGCGATTCGCGCAACCGTCGGAGGTGGCGGCGCCGGTTGAATTGTTACGATCCGGGGCGCTCCTCCATGCCCGGGGATTGATGAACAGCCAGGCCATCCAGCATAACCTGGACTGGGTCTGGCCTTATTGGGTGGAACGCCAGTTCGACCCTTTTGATGATGCCTTCATCCCGCGGGCTTTTTCTATTACGCACATCAATCTGACCCACCGCAACTGGACCGCCGTTGGGATCCCGGATTATCCGGAACTGCCTATTGTCGATCCGCGCGGTCTGGTGACGCCGCTTTATGACGGATGGTCCATCGACGGCTGGATTGTCACGGAAAGCGGATACGCCTTAATTCCCTCGCGACTGCCTTCCGTCACCCAACAACTGGTGTATAACGATAATCTCATGATTACCACCGAGGCCAAGGCCGACAGATTATCCCTTGTTTCTAACGTGGATGTCCTGGATCTGGACGAAGCCTCGCTATGTCATATCCGTTTGATCGGATGCGCGGATACCAAGGCGTGGTTGGTTGTCGCTTTGCGGCCGTATAATCCAGAGGGGGTGAGCTTCATTCACGAGGCGGCCTTATCGGCAAATCGGAAGGGCTGGAGGGTCAATGATCGTCAATTTGTTTATTTCGACGAATGCCCGCAAAAACATTATATGTCCCGGTATCACGAAGGGGATGTTTACAAAGGGCTTTACGTCTCGGAGGAAGAGAGCCAGATCACGTGTGACGTCGGGATGGCCACGGCCGCGGCGCTTTTCGAATTGAAGCCGCGTCAATCGCGGGAGGTCTCGGTGTATATTCCTCTAAGGAAGAAAAAGGACTTGAGGCCTTCGGGCTTTGTCGAGATGCTTTCGCATTCTTTTCCGTCCGCCGGCCGGCCAAAAAAGACGGAAAAAAAATATCCGGCCGTGTTTGAGGAAGAGAATTTTAATCCGAAAGAACAACTGGTCTCTTGGCAGCAAAAGACAAGTTCCCGTTGGCAGGAGAGTCTTCAAGGCCATTGCCGTTTGCAGGTCCCGGATGAGCATTTTCAATTTCTTTACGACGCGGCCATTCGAACCCTGATTCTTCATTCGCCGGAAGATGTCTATCCGGGGCCGTACACCTATCGGCGGTTTTGGTTCAGGGACGCGGCTTTTATTTTGTATGCCATGCTGTGCGCGGGGTTGGGGAAGAGAGTGGAACGCGTGATCGACCGGTTTCCTCTGCGTCAGACCGCGTTTGGATATTTTCTTTCCCAGGAAGGGGAGTGGGATTCCAACGGCGAGGCCCTGTGGGCGATGCGTCGCTATTGTGAATTGACGAACACCCCGCCCAAGCCTTCCTGGAAGAAGGCGATCTACCACGGGGCGCAATGGATTGAAAACAAACGTCTGCCTCAAAATTTGACCGTTGCGCACGCCGGACTTTTCCCGGCGGGATTCAGCGCGGAGCACTTCGGGCCGAATGATTATTATTTCTGGGATGACTTTTGGGGTGTCGCCGGGCTTGAAAGCGCCGGATACCTGGCGGGGAAGTACAATGATCAAGAAAAGGCCGGGCGTTTTTCGCAAAAGGCCGGGGAGTTTTTGCGGTGCCTTGAAAACAGCCTTCAGAGGATTTCTCAGGACATGGATCTGCCCGTGATCCCCGCTTCACCGTACCGGAGGATGGACGCCGGGGCCATCGGGTCGATTGTTTGCGGGTATCCCTTACAGATTTTCGCGCCGGATGATCCGCGTTTGAAAGGGACAGTGGATTTTCTCATGGAAAATTGTTTGGTTCATGGGGGATTTTTTCAGGACATGACGCACTCCGGCATTAATCCGTATTTAACCCTGCACATTGCCCAGGTGCTTCTTCAAATGGAGGACCCGCGGTATTTTGACCTGATGACCACCGTCGCGCACCTGGCCAGCCCGACCGGTCAGTGGCCTGAGGCGATCCATCCGAAGACCAAAGGCGGATGCATGGGGGACGGACAGCATACCTGGGCCGCGGCGGAATGGATTTTAATGATGAGAAATTGTTTTATTCGGGAAGACGAGAAATCGGGATGTTTAATCTTATGCTCCGGCATTCCACGGACATGGCTGGTGAGACAGAAGCCGCTCTCCTTTGGCCCCGCGCCGACGCGGTTTGGTCCTGTAAGAATAGTCCTGCAACCGCAAGGCGATAAAATAGTGATCACCTGGGACGCTCAGTGGATAGCCGAGGAGCCGCGTATGGAGATTCGTCTTCCGGGTTTCTCGAGAATAACGGCGGTGCCGGGGCAGAATTCGGTCGAAATTGTGTAGAGATTGTTTACCTGACTTCCGCCAGCCGTATGTAGGTCATAAAAATGAAAATTCTCATGTTGAGCAATACCTTCACACCGATTGTCGGCGGCGTGGAGAAATCCATCCGGACCTTTACCGAACAGTTCCGGAGGGAAGGGCATCAGGTTCTGATTGTCGCCCCGGAATTCGACGGAATGCCCAAAGGCGAAAGGGAAGTTGTCCGCGTGCCGGCCATCCGGCGTTTTAACGGCAGTGATTTCTCGGTGCGGCTGCCGATCCCTGTGGATCTCTTTTCGGCCTTGCGTTCTTTTAAACCGGACATTGTTCATTCCCACCATCCCTTTATGCTCGGCGATACCGCCCTGCGGATCGCGAAGAAATACCGGGTCCCGCTGGTTTTTACCTACCATACCAAATATGAAGATTACACGCATTATGTTCCTTTAAACTCTCCTGCCTTAAAACGGTTTGTCGTGGAACTCTCGACCGGGTACGCGAATTTGGCGGATCGGGTCTTCGTCCCAAGCGAGAGCATCGCCGAATTGCTGCGCGGACGCCATGTGCGCGCGCCTATGGACGTGATCCCGACAGGCCTTGATCTTGAGGCGTATCATCGCGGGGACCGTGAACGGTTCCGGTCGCGTTGGGGTCTGGCCGCGGACGCCTTTATCATCGGGCATGTCGGCCGGATGGCGCCGGAAAAAAATCTTTTGTTCTTGTCTGAGGCTGTGCTGGATTTTCTTAGGACCCATGAGCGCGGACGATTTCTCGCTGTCGGGAAAGGGCCTGTGGCCGGGCAAATCAAAACTTTGTTCCAGTCTGCCGGCATGGAAGATCGGTTATGTCTGACCGGGACTTTGGAGGGGCAGGAGCTGATTGACGCTTATCACGCCATGGACGTCTTTGCCTTTGCTTCAAAGACGGAAACACAAGGACTAGTCGTCACCGAAGCCCTGGCCGCCGGGACGCCGGTCGTGGCGCTGGATGCCTCGGGGGCCCGGGAAGTCGTTTTAGATAAAGAAAACGGACGGTTATTGAAAGAAGAAAATATCCGGACATTTTCTTCAGCCCTGCAATGGGTCTACGGCTTGGGGACGCAGGAGTATCAGGCGCTCAAGAAAAAAGCCTGGGAGACCGTCCAACCGTATTCCATCCAGGAGATTGCCCAAAAAGTATTGGGGATTTATCAGTCTCTTAGGAACGTGGAATTTATCGAGAGGACGAAGGAAGAGAGTTTATGGGAGAAGACCTTGGCGCAGATTAGAACCGAATGGGATTTAGTTAAAAACTTAGCCGAGGCCGCGGGAGCGGCCTTTTCCGGCGGAGAAGAGTCTTTTTCGCCCGGCGGGTCTCCGGCAGGAAAGAGTATCCTGAACACACAGGAAGAGCGCTGGATGATAAAGCTCAAGCGTTGGCTCAGCCATCACGAGTGGTCGGCGCGGATCTTGGGTCTTTCTCAATCACAGGATACCGGGAGTCAACCGGGGCTTGTGCTGATTCAGATCGACGGATTTTCAATGACGCAACTGAACCGCGCCCTGACACAGGGAGAGATGCCGTTTCTAAAAAAACTCCTGCGGAAGGAACGTTACCGGCTGTATCGTTATTATTCCGGCCTTCCGTCCAGCACACCTTCGGTCCAGGGGGAGTTGTTTTATGGCGTCAAGATGATCGTCCCCTCATTTTCATTTCGGGATCATCAAAGCGGAAAGGTTTTTCGTCTGTATGATCAACCGGCCGCGCTGGAGATTGAGCGGCGACTGGCGCAGTGCGGCCAAGGACTTTTGGAAGGAGGAAGTTCTTATTCCAACGTTTATTCCGGCGGGGCCGGGGAGACGCATTTCTGCGCGGTCAACATCGGATGGAGCCACGTATGGAGAGAATTGAATCCGTTCAGGTTCCTGATGCTGATGCTCACGCATCTGCCATTTATTGTTCAGACCGCGATTCAATTGGCGGTGGAGCTGGTTTTGGCGGTGGGCGGATTCATATACGGTATTTCTCGTGGAGAAAACTTTATTAAGGAATTCAAATTTATTGTGACCCGTCTCAGCCTTTGCGTATTATTGAGAAACCTTGAAACGTTGGGCGCGAGCATTGATTGCGCCCGCGGCCTTCCGGTCATTCATTTGAATTTTATCGGTTATGACGAGCAGGCGCATAGACGGGGGCCGTCCTCCCGTTTCGCCCATTGGGCCTTAAGGGGCATTGATAAGGCCGTAGCCAGGATTTACAGCGCGGCCATCCACTCGACCCGACGCCGTTATGATGTCTGGATTTATTCAGACCATGGGCAGGAGGATCAGGTGAGTTATGCCGTGGATCAGGGAAAGACCATTCAGCAGGCGGTGGCTCAGGCGTTTCACGCGGCGAGTCCGGGACCGCAAGCGCGCAAAGATCCCGTGGTCACAGCCATGGGACCGGTGGGGCATGTGTATCTTCCTTGTTCTTTGACGCCGGAAGAAAGATATTGTTTTATCCGTTATTTGGTGGACAAAGCCCATGTCCCCGTGGTTTTGATGCCGGGCGACGAGGGACGTGTCACGGCCTGGAGCAAGGAGGGGGAATGGGTTTTGCCCGAGGAGACAGAGAAAATCGCGGGTGTCGGACACCCATATTTGGCCGAGATCCGGGAAGATCTCACGGCCTTATGTCATCACCCCGATGCCGGCGATTTCACGATTCTCGGCTGGCGCCTGGAAGCGAAACCGGTCAGTTTTCCGGTGGAGAACGGTTCTCACGCCGGCCCGGGAACAGAGGAGACCAACGCCTTCGCGATTCTTCCGCCGGATATCTTAAGTTTACCCGAGAGCCGCGCGTATATGAAAACGATGGATTTAAGAGAGGCCGCTTTGCGTTTCCTCAAGCCCTGTCCACCGCCCCGTCCTTTCTCGGGCATTAAAGTTGCTGACGCGCGTTTGCAGACCGCAAGACAGGTGAAGGATTTTAAGTCAACCAGGACCCTGAGAATCCTGACGTACAATGTTCACAGTTGCGTGGGGCTTGACGGCAAGATATCGCCGGAACGGATTGCCCGGGTGATCGCCCGGCATGAACCGGATATCGTGGCCCTGCAAGAGTTGGATATGCGCCGGCCCAGGACCGGCGAGGTCGATCAACCGCACACGATTGCCCAGTATTTGGAAATGATTTACCATTTTCATCCCGCCATTCAGATTGAGGAGGAACAATACGGAGACGCTATTTTAAGCCGGTATCCGATGCGCTTGATCCGTTCGGAACAATTGCCGGATTTTCCTCAAAAACCTCATTTGGAACCCCGCGGGGCCTTATGGGTGGCTATCGATTTAGACGAGAAGACGAGGGTACAAGTCTTGAATACGCATTTGGGTTTAAGAAGAGGAGAATGCCTTAAACAGGCCCAGGCCCTGACGGGCCCGGAGTGGTTGAGTCATCCGGATTGTCAGGGGCCGGTGATTCTTTGCGGGGATTTGAACGCTCTTCCCGGCTCGGCGGTCTGCCGGTGTTTCAGCCGGAAACTGCGGGACGCGCAGACCGAATGTGAAAACCACCGCCCCAAGGCCACATGGTTCAGCCGCTTACCCATCGGCCGCATCGACCATATCTTTGTCAGCCCTGAATTAGAGGTCACGCGGGTCGAGGTTTCGGATACGGACCTGGATAAAGCCGCTTCGGATCACCTGCCGCTGGTGGTGGATGTCCGGATAAAGTGAACGTCTGAAATTATTTTTAGCAGACCTTCCCATAATTTACCCCACCGAAGAATTGACAAAGATTTTCCTTAGTGATATATCATCGCATAGTATTAAAAAAGGTTTCAAATTTGTTTAAAGGAGGTTGGTCATGGCAGAGTTTAATATTTCCGTTATCAATGAAAAGGTGAAAAAAGAGAGCGCCTTTGTCGAGGCGGTGTTGATGGAGTGGGAAAAGGTCATTGTCGGCCAGAGGTATCTTCAGGAGCGGCTTTTGATCGGACTCCTGGCCAACGGCCATATCCTCATTGAAGGGGTGCCGGGACTCGCCAAGACCACGGCGGTCAAGACCCTTTCCGCCACCTTGCAGACAAAATTTCAGCGGCTTCAGTTTACGCCGGATATGCTGCCGGCGGACCTGACAGGCACGCTCATTTATGACCAGAAGACCGGCGGGTTTGTGACGAAAAAGGGGCCGATCTTCGCCAATATTATTCTGGCGGATGAAATCAACCGGGCGCCGGCCAAGGTGCAGAGCGCGCTTCTGGAGGCCATGCAGGAACGCCAAGTGACGATCGGCCAGGAGACCCATCTGTTGGATGACCCGTTTCTCGTCCTGGCTACGCAAAATCCGATTGAGCAGGAAGGGACGTATCCTCTGCCGGAGGCGCAGGTGGACCGTTTTATGCTCAAGGTCAAGATCACGTATCCGACAAAAGAGGAAGAATACAAGATCCTCAAACGTATGGCCTTTACCGACAAAAAGATTGAAGTCCAAAAAATTGTCACCCCGGCGGATATAGTCCGCGTGCGCAGGACGATTGATGAGATTTACATGGATGAAAAGGTGGAGCGCTACATTGTGGATATTGTCGAGGCGACACGCTCCCCTGAAAAATATAAATGCGCGGATCTTAAAGGATTGATTCAATACGGGGCCTCGCCCAGGGCCACGATTTATCTGGCCGTCGCGGCCAGGGCCTATGCCTTTCTTCAGGGGCGCGGATATGTCACGCCGCAGGATGTCAAATCGATCGGCATGGATGTCCTGCGTCATCGTGTCATTGTCACCTACGAGGCCGAGGCGGAGGAGAAGACTTCGGAAGATATTGTGAAAAGGATATTTGAAGAGGTGGAAGTGCCGTAAAGAGTTTGCGAGTTGTGAGTTTATTGAGTTGGCGAGTTTAACGAGTTAGCGAGTTGAATACATGATTCCCAGAGAAATTCTTGAAAAGGTCAGGCGCATTGAGATCACGACTTCGCGGATGGTCACGGATGTCTTTTCCGGCCAGTATCACAGCGTGTTTAAAGGCCAGGGAATGGAGTTTGATGAGGTGCGGGAGTATCAGATCGGCGACGATGTCCGCGCCATTGATTGGAACGTGACCGCGCGTACCGGCCGGCCGCATATCAAGAAGTACATCGAAGAACGTGAACTCACGGTCATGATTCTGGTGGATGCCTCGCGGTCCTGCCGTTTTGCCAGCGTTAATCAATTGAAGAATAAATTAGCCGCTGAGATTGCCGCCGTTTTGTCCTTTGCCGCGATCCGCAATAATGACAAGGTCGGGCTTATTCTCTTTACAGATGTCATTGAAAAGTTTATCGCCCCGCGCAAAGGCGTTCGCCATGTCCTGCGGGTGATTAGGGAGCTCCTCTGTTTTCAACCCCGGGGAAAGGGGACGGATATCAGCGCGGCCCTGGATTACCTGAACAAGGTGACGACCCGTAAGACCGTCGCGTTTATGATTTCAGATTTTATTGACTTTAACTCGTCTTTAAAAAAATCACCTCAGGAAGAGTTTGCTTTTAAAAAGTCCCTGACCGTCGCTAACAAACGCCACGATATGATCGCCGTGACCTTGAACGATCCCAGAGAAACGGAACTGCCGGATTGCGGGTTATTATTATTGGAGGACGCTGAATCGGGCGACACTAGGGTGATTGATACCTCGGATCCCGCGCTCAGAAAGGCTTATCGAGAAGCGGCGCTGGTACGGTTAAGAAAAAGGGAGATGCTCTTTGGTTCCACCGGCGTTGATCCTATCGACATATCGACGGATAAACCGTATGAGCGGGAATTGGTGAAGTTCTTTTTGCGGAGACGCAAGAGAAGGATGCATTAAAAAAAGTTTACGAGTTTACGAGTTGGCGAGTAGGACGAGTTAACGAGTCGAATGAAGGTTAAAGGCAAAAGGATGATGGATAAAGTTAGAAAATCATGCTCTCAGGTAAGGCGTTTGGGATTTGTTTTCTTTAGTTTCTTTTATTTCCTTTCATTTCTTTTACCTTCTTACGCCCAAGATATCCGTGATGTCAAGCCGCCGATGACGCTACCGCCGGATTGGAGGTGGCTGTACGGTGTGCTGGTCTTGGTTCTGGCGGCAGGGGCGTATTTTTTTGTTAAGCGATTTTTTAGTAGAGAGATCAAAAAGCCCGCGCCAGTGATCCCGCCGCAACCGCCTCATGTGATTGCCTATGCGCGTTTGGAAGAGTTAAAGAACAAAAATTTGCCGGATCAGCAGAGGATCAAAGAATATTTTGACGAGCTTTCCGACATCGCCAGGTTTTATATCGAAGACCGCTTTTGCATCCGTGCCCCGGAGATGACTACCGAAGAGTTTCTCGGCACTCTCAATACATCAGACACCCTGAAGGCTGAACATAAAAGCATGCTGGGGGATTTTCTTAACTCCTGTGATTTGGTCAAGTTTGCCAGGCATGGCGCCACGGCGGCAGAGATCAAGCGCGGTTTTGATTTTGTCCGGAAGTTTGTCGATGAGACCAAAGAAGAAATCACGGCGGGGGTTGTATGATTTTATTCAAAGATCCATGGATATTACTCTTGATCCCTTTGGTTATTTTGTGGGTTTACTGGACGAACAGCGGGCGGGAGGTAAAAGGTTTTCGTTTTCCATCGCTGCAGATGGTTAGGGGATTGGAGACCAGCCTTAAGTGCCGGTTGAGCCGTTACCTTTGGCTTGCGCGCGCGTGTGTTTTGATTTTGTTTCTCTTAGGCCTGGCCCGGCCGCAGTCGCCTTTAGAAGAAACCAAACGCGCCACTGAGGGGATAGATATTGTCCTTACCGTTGATGCCTCGGGCAGTATGGCTGCCGAGGATTTCGAACTGGAAGGCCGGCGTACCAATCGGTTAAAGGTTGTGAAAGATGTGGTCGCTGATTTTGTCAGGATGCGCTCCTCGGACCGCGTCGGCATGGTTGCTTTTGGCGGGCGGGCGTACACGGTGTGTCCGCTCACTCTGGATTATGACTGGCTCTTGACTAATCTGGAACGCGTGGAATTGGGTGTCCTGGAGGATGGGACCGCCATCGGATCAGCCATCGTCTCATCGCTTACGCGTTTGAAGGGGACCAAGGCTAAAAGCAAAATTATTATTTTGTTGACGGATGGAATGAATAACGCCGGTCAGGTCGATCCTCTGAAAGCGGCCAAGGCCGCGCAGGCGCTGGGCGTCAAGATTTATACCATCGGCGCCGGGACAAGGGGATTGGCTCCTTTCCCGATGCAAGATTTCTTTGGCCGGACAGTTTACCAGAACGTGAAGATTGATTTAGATGAGGAGCTATTGAATCAAATTGCGTCTGTTACCGGTGGGACATACTACCGGGCCACGGATACAACCTCTTTGCGCCGTATTTATGAAGAGATCGATAAGCTGGAGAAGACAAAGATTGAGGAGAGCGGGTATCGGGAATACAAGGAACTGTTTCCGCTATTGGTGTTGTGCGCGCTAGGGTTGCTTGTGCTGGGCATCATTCTCGAGAATACGATTTTATTAAGGATCCCTTAATATGAATTTCGCGAACTTTTCCATGATCCATTTAAGTTGGCTCGTTATCGGTCTGGGGGTATTTCTATATTGGGCGTCTGTGCATAAGAAAAGAATGATGCGCAAGTTTGCGGAGGCAAGATTTATCGATGAGATTGTGCCTGCGCATAAACAGATGAAGAAAGACAATCAATGGTGCATGATGATCATCTTTACGGTTCTTATCTTAAGCATCTTAAGTCTGATGCGGCCGCAATGGGGCTTTCGCTTAGAAGAGGTCAAGCGTCAGGGATTGGACATTATGCTGGTCATGGATGTTTCCAAAAGTATGCTCACCCAGGACGTGAAACCCAATCGTCTGGAACGTTCAAAGCTGGCGGTCAAGGAACTCATCCGGAAGTTAAAAGGCGATCGCGTCGGGCTCGTGGCCTTTGCCGGGACAGCCTTTAGTGTGTGTCCCTTAACCGTGGATTATAACGGCTTTATGATGTCCTTAGACGATCTTTCACCGGATACGATCCCGCGCGGCGGCACGGCCTTGAATGAGGCTATTAAGGAAGCTGTGAAAAGTTACAAGGATGTCCCTAGCCAGTACAGGGCTGTTGTGATCATGACCGACGGAGAAAACCTTGAAGGTGACCCTTTGAAAGAGGCAGAGGCGGCCAAGAAGAAAGGGATCAAGATTTTTTGTATCGGGATCGGGACGGAAGAAGGAGAGTTAGTGCGCGTCACCAATGAACGTGGAGAGGAAGAGTTTTTGAAGGACAAAGAAGGTCACGTGGTTAAATCCAAATTGAATGAAAAGCTCATGCAGGAAATGGCTTTAATGACCGACGGGGCCTATGTCCGCTCCAGCGGCGCTCAGTTTGGGTTGGACTACATCTATGAAAAATATCTTTCGTCCATGGAACGACGCGAGATCAAAAGCGAGATGGCGAAGAAGTATTTCGACCGGTTCCAGATTCCTTTGGCATTAGCTTTCGTCTTGCTCTGTATCGAATCTTTGATCGGAGTCAATCTGCGCCGGAAGAAAGAAATGATGAGTAGAGCATGAAAATTGTTTATTGGACAGTCATCAGCCTCCTGTTATTTTGCCCGCCGGTCTTGGCCGCGTCAAAAGCCAGAGAGGTCAAGCAGGGGAAGAAACTCTTTGAGCAGGGTAAGTATGAAGAAGCCTTGGAAAAGTTCGCCCGGGCGCTGGAAAAAGATCCAAATTCCGATATCATTAATTTCGACACAGGCATCGCGCTTTATAAATTGCAGGATTACGGAAAGGCTATCCGGCACTTGCGTCAGGCATTGCTCTCGGATGACAGAACGCTAAGGCAAAAGACGCATTACAATTTGGGCAACAGTTTTTATCAACAAGGCATGATCAAGGCGGCCACGGATTTGGCCATGGCCGTGGAGTTTTTAAAACAGTCCGTGGATCATTTTGACAAGGCCTTGGTGATGAACAAAAAGGATGAAGACGCTCAATTTAACCGGGAGCTGGCGGCCAAGGAACTCAAGTTGCTTGAGGAGGAGTTGGAAAAGCAAAAGAAGGAGCAGCAGAAAAATAATCAAACATGTCCATTTCCCAAGAAGGAAGAAAGCCAAGGCCAATCTCAGTCCAGTCAGCAACAAGAACAAAATCGCCCCGATGCGGGTGAAGATCAAGAGAAAGGCAACAAAGAGGATCAGGCTCAAGGACAGGAACAGAAATCCGGCGAGGAAAAGAAGGACGGGGAAGAAAGGAATGATGCCGGGAAAAAGGCTGAGGAAGATACTGAAGGCCAATCGGCAGGCACGCAGGATCAGGAATCGTCATCCCGGGAAGGCGAGGGCGGACAAGCTGTCTCTGATGAAAAATCGGAGGCCAGAGAAGATGCCATGATTTTATTGGAGAAATATCAGCAGGAAGAACCAAAAGGATTTCTACAGCGTTTGCTGCGCCGGCAGGCCGGCGAACGAGAGGTGGAGAAGGATTGGTAGGGGAAAGAAAGTTAAAAGTTTAAAGTCAAAAGTAGCTATGATAAAAATTTTCTTAAAATATTTCGTTCTTGCCTTGTTTTTTATCTTTAATACCATGGCGCCGGTACCGTCATCTGCCCAGGACATCCGTTTTGAGGCCACGGTGAATGAAACGACGATTGCCTTGGGAGACGCCGTTCAGTTGAATCTCACGTTGTACGGCGTTAAAAGCAGTTCGCCGATCGAATTGCCGGCGATGGACGGGTTTGATGTTCAGTATGTAGGTCCCTCAACACGCATCTCCATTATCAACGGACAGTATACGAGTTCCGTTACCTATGTTTACAATCTGCTGCCTCTGAAAGAAGGCAGGTTCCAGATTCCCTCTTTGAATGTGTCTGTCGGTGGCCAAACATACACCACACAGGCGATTGACATCGAGGTCGTTGTCGGCGGGCAGGCATCCGGCTCCTCTCAAACGTCCGCGAGCGGTCCGGTTCAGCAGAGCATTCAGGACAGGGTCTTTTTGACCATGAGCACACCCAAGGCAAAGGCTTTTGTCAATGAAAAGATCCCGTTAAAGATGACATTGTATGTCAATGGGGTATCCATCCAGGACATTCAGTATCCGGAATTACCCAGCGAAGGGTTTATGGTTGATGATTTTGCCGAGCCCAGGCAGTATCAGGAAGTCCGCGATGGGGTCCGGTATGAGGTCGTTGAGTTTCTGACTCATATTTATCCAAGGAGAGCCGGGACTTGGGTTGTCGGACCGGCCCAATTGAATTGTAATATCCTTTCAAGGCGGCAGGGTCAGAGGCGTTCGGGATTCGGGAGTTTTGAAAGTATTTTTAATGATGATTTCTTCGGGGGCGCCTTTGACACATTTCAGAAACACCCTATGACCATCCGCTCCGACTCCTTGGAGGTCGAAGCCCTCAATGTGCCCGAGCAAGGACGGACGGAGGGCTTTTCCGGCGCCGTGGGGCATTTCACTTTTAATGTTGCGGCCGGCCCCTTGGAGGTCAATGAGGGAGATCCCGTCACGGTGGCGATGTCCATCATCGGGGATGGAAACTTAGACGGGATCCCTGTGCCAGTTCTCAAGGATAGCGATGAATTCAAGACGTATGATCCGGTTATTAAAGGAGAAAAAGGACAAAAGGTCGTGGAGCAAGTCATTATCCCCAAGTCGGAAAATGTCAAACAGATTCCGATGACGCGATTTTCTTATTTTGATCCGCAGACGGCCTCGTACCGTACCATTTCTCAAGGACCGTTTGACATTGTCGTTAAGAAAGTGGCCGGAGCCGAAAGCTTGAAGGTCGTTGAGAACAACGCGCGGGGGAGGGAATCCTCGCCGGCTATTGCTGAATCTCTGGGAAGGGATATTGTTTTTCTTAAAGAGGCTCCAGGATCATTCCGACGGGTGAACAGGTATTCTTACAAAAATCCCCTATTGTACATCATTATGTTATTTTCTCTGATGATTTGGGGAGGCGTGGCCTTGGCCTTTACGCGAGAGCAACGGCTCAAGACAGATATCGGCTATGCCCGGCGGCTGCATGCCCCGAAAAAAGCACGGGCGGGACTGAAAACTTGTCAGGAGTTATTAAAACAAGATCAGCCTCGGGAGTTTTATGACGCGGTCTTTAAGACCCTGCAGGAATATCTGGCGGACAAGTTTCATCTGCCCATGGGAAACATTACGGTCCAGAGCCTTCAAGATAAAATACAGAAACCGTCGGCGAACGCAGCTAACGCAGTGCTTGATAAACTTAAAATCATCTTTGGTGCTTGTGAGGCGGTGCGGTATGCGTCGGCCGTGCCGGATAAGGTTAAGATGCGGATGGTCTTTGAGCATACCCAAGAGATCATCGATTGGATGGAGCGGTTCCTATGATGCAAAGATCTGAAAAACGTGCGTTTGACATGAGACTTCTTCCTCCCATCGACAAGGGAGGGGAACTGTTATGTCGAGCGCGTCTTAATAAGATGTTTTTTTATGGAACGTTGGCTTCCAAATCCTGTTTGCGGCGGATCGGCTTCTTTGCCGTGCTTTTCGTATTGGTGTTTGTATCGCGTTATGTGTCCGCTGATCCTGTCACGGTTTTTAAACAAGCGAATGAGGCGTATACCGGCGGGAACTATCCAGAGGCGATCCGGCTGTATGAAGAGATTGTCCGCAATGGATATGAGAGCGGGGAGCTTTATTTCAATCTGGGAAACAGTTATTACAAAGCCGGGCAAGCGGGTAAAACTGTCCTGAACTACGAGCGGGCCAAACGCTTAATCCCGCGGGACAGCGATCTGATTTCCAATTATGAGTATGTGGTCTCCCAAATCAAAAACTATGTCGCCGGAGATTCCCGCCCATTTCTTTCAAGGCTTCCGCGTCAATACAAGGATTATTTATCCCTGGATGAGATGACTTATTTATTGCTTGTTTTGTGGTTCCTGGCAGGCACGTTGGGCCTTTGGACCTTTACGCGGAAATGGCCGAAGGACAGGGCCCTCTTGCTTTTGATTCCTTTGGGGCTGTTCTTTGTTTTTCATGTCTTTGTGTTCTCACTGAAATTGAACGAACAGCAACACGCGGCGATCCTGATTCAAGAGGCACAGGCCAAGTACGAGCCCATTCCCGAGGCGACCACCTATTTTGCCCTGTCCGAGGGTTCAAAGGTGCGTGTTGTTGAAAAAGCCGGTCTCTGGTTTAAGATCAAACGCCCGGACGGCAAGCTGGGGTGGATTGAAGCAGAGGCTGTTGAGCAGATTGTTCAGGAACCTTAGAAAAAATGTTTTTGAATTCACCAAGCGCTTGGTGAATTGGAAAGGGGAGGGACCTAATGAAAAGAGTTATTTTATTATCGGTCGTAGCCGCGGCGTTGTTTCTCGCATCCATCGGGTCTTGTGAAGAACAGCAGACGTTTGATCCGTTGAAACGCAACATCATCTTTGTGGAAGGAGAGGCTGAGCTCGAAGTCCCTGTGGATGGTTTTGAGCTGACCTTTAGTTTTGATGTCGAACGTGCGGGTTTCAATCTGGCTCAGATGGAGTCGGAGCGCCTCATCGGTTTGATCGAGTCCCATACGCGGGAGATGGGGCTGACAGACATTGAAATCATCAGGGGATGGGATCTCCTGCGGCAGGCCAAAATTTCTGTAGGGTCCAAGGCCCGCAAGATCGGCAACCGCGTCACCCTGAAGGTGAAGAAGTTTCCTGAAGGGAAGATGCAGGAGATGATTACCCGCTTGATTGATAAAACCATTGCCATTGACGGATCCATTGTCCTTGACCAAATTGATGTCTTTGTGAGTGATGAGGTTCAAAACCAAGAAAAGTCAGAGGTCGTACAGACCGCGTTAAAGAATCTTCAGGTCAATGCCCGTCAGACGGCTGAGGCTTTGGGGAGAAAGACGGCCCTGCCCAAGCGGGTTTTTGTCTCCGATGATGAGGAGGTACAAGAGTCCTTGGGCGATCCTAGAGGATGGTATTCAGACGGGAAAACGTCCGTCAAGCAATTTTTTCCATACAAAAAAGTTTTAAGGTCAACACAGAGATTGCGGATACCATGGTTTTCCACGCTCACGTGACCGGGGTTTATGAAATAGAGTGATATCATCCTACTATGATACCAACCTTCCATCGACCAACCCCACCCCCTTGTTTTCCTCCAGATATATGTTATCCTTTCGCCGTCTCCATTCGAAAACGGTTTCTTTTCAAGGTTTAATCAGAAATACGCGTAATTCTATGTGTCTAAGAGTATTTAAAGTTATTTTATGTTTGGTTTTTAGTCTTCAGAGCGTTGGGCCTTTGGCCGGAGTGGCCTTTGGGCAGATGCCCTTTACTCAAACCGGCTTAAATCTTCCTGTTCCTGGAACCATGGTTACGCCTACAGAAGGGTTTCATCCGCTTCTCATTCGGGGTGTAAGTGTCTCTGAGGATAATCCCCTGCGGTTTGAATTTATCCTTGATGCCGGTGACACGGCCCTCGCGGATGAAGCCTTGAAGGAAGAGTCCCGCCGGCTGGTCAAATATTTCCTAGCGGCCCTCACGATTCCCGAGGAGGAACTCTGGGTCAATCTCTCACCCTATGAAAAGGATCGTATTATTCCACACCAATTCAGCCAGACCGAAATGGGCCGGGATCTTCTGGCCCAAGATTATCTCCTTAAACAGCTCACCGCCTCTTTGATGTATCCCGAGGACGAACTGGGAAAAGTATTCTGGGAGCGTGTGTACAAGAAAGCCCAGGAACAGTTCGGCACGACGGAAATTCCTTTAGATGCCTTTAACAAGATATGGATCGTGCCGGAAAAGTCCATTATTTATGAAAAGGGAAACAGCGCCTTTGTGGTGGAAAGTTATTTGAAGGTAATGACGGAGGAGGATTATCTGGCTCTTAGCTCATCGCTCATAGCTCATGGAGAAAAAGGGCCACATGTTGATAGCCAGGAGCTAACAGCCAAGAGCCAAGAGCTAAAACCTATCACCGCTATCATTCGTGAATTATTAATTCCTGAAATAGAACGGGAGGTCAACGGGGGCAAGACGTTTGCTCCTTTAAGACAGATTTACAACGCTGTAATTCTGGCCAACTGGTATAAAGACCGGTTAGCGCAAGGCCTTCTGGGACAGCTTTATGTCGATCAAAACAAGATTACAGGCATCGATATCGCGGATAGGAAAGTGAGCCAGAAGATCTACGGCCAATATCTCGAGGCTTTTAAAAAAGGCGTCTTCAATTATGTGAAAGAGGATTATGACGCCGAGAACCAGCAGATCGTTCCTAAGAAATATTTCTCAGGGGGATCCCACATTGGCCGCCGGCCCGCACAGCAGATTTACACCCAAACGACCCCAACAGATATGGCCAGCCTTGGCCGTCCGCTACTCCGGATGAATGTTAATCTGGAGGAAATCGGAAGCAACGCGCAAGTCAAGGACCCGGCGCAACTAAGCAAGGTCGTCAATGAGGAGGAAGAAAATTCCAATAACACCTCTTTGGCCATTCAGTCTTTATTCTCAAAGGAGGAATTCGATCAAGACCCCCGGACACCGCTGGAGATATTTCTGAAATACTATCCTCAATACAAGACCAATGACCATCGCTTAAGCTTTCAGGATGAATTTGATAGGCAGTATGGAAAAGGGATCGATATCATGGCCGTGTTTGCCGAAATTTTTCATAAAGCGCACCACCACGCGAATCCCAACGCCTTTTTATCACGGGCAATCAAATCACAGGACAGCAGCATCCCCGACTACGTTAGAGCTTTCATGCGGGATGTCATGACGTTTTGCGCCAGAGCCAAAAGTTTGAATGATCAAACCAGAGATGCGCTTATATTTTTATGGAAATTGGGGGATCTGGCCGCTCAAAAAAGATACACCCGGCATCAAATGGAACAGAGCCTGTGGCAGTATGAAGATCCCTTTCCTCTGATTGATGAAATACCCAACCAAGCGGATACCGCGCTTCCGATTCTGGATATTGCCGGCGGTCCAGGTGCTGTATTTTATATGAAAAGTCTCAAGGACACGGACCGCCTCATGATTATGGACAAGTCATTTTTTATGGTCAGCTTTCTGCGCCATCATATCGACCGGTATCTTCCGAAAAAAGCCAGCATGATTGATATTATGTGGGCCGATGCCCGGGATCTTGATAAGGTCTTCCCGCCAGGGATGAAATTCCGCCACATCCGCCTGGGATTGTTGGACATGTTCGTCAAGAAATTACCGGACAATTACGCCGAACAGTTGTTGCAAAGAGTTACCTCCGGCGGTTCCGTTTCCTACGAGTATCAGAGCGAAAGAGAATTACCCACACCCACCTTAACCGCATTGATGAAATTGGTTGAAAAAGATAATGAATGGGGTAGGTCTGTCGAAGGAAAAAAGATTTCGTACGCGGATTTATCCAGCTCTCTTAATTTTGATTTTGTATATTTTCTTAAAAGCGGTAAGGCCTTGCGTGAACAGCCAAGAATGAAATCCCTGGCTCCTGCCGGTCAGACTGCATCAAAACAAGTTGACGTTTCTTCCCCTGATCAAGTCCGCGGTTATTCCGATGGCACGATAAATTTTTATTATGTGACAGAAGATCCCACGCCGGATCAGATTCAGAAATTGAAAGAAGCTGTCCGTACGGCAGACGTGGTCATTGGAGAGGTGCCCCACATTCATACTGAGCAATATGGTATTGACGGACACAGGAAATTTGATACTCCGGACGCCGTGTCTAAAGGCACTATCACCCTCAAGGAAGCCCTGGATCAAATCCGCGAGCATTGGAAAATATATCATGGAAGCGGATTCCCGCCGAAAGCAACGGAACTATTCGTGAGAACCATTTATAATTCTCAAAAATACGTTCTGGGAGATAACCCTTACAGTCAAAATGATGTGATGCAGGTGATGAAGAAATATGAAAAAGATTTCCCAATTATCTTTGAGCCGCTTCAACCCACGAAGAATGATAAGCGTTATTATGAATTGATTTTTCACAAGAAACCCGCTGGCCGAAAGGAACAGAAAGACGAACATCCGCGTGCTTTAGCCATTCCGATTTCAGGAGAGATTAATGAAATTATTAATTTAAAGAGAGGAACGCTGGAAGAGTTGGGACGAACAATATCTTACTTGACGCTTTTTACCGACGATAAGATTGAGACGGCTCGAGAGCAATGGTATGGAAAGTACGCCACGTACCCGAATATCCTGGTGATCAAAAGCTATCTGGGACACTTGCATCTTTTTCATAAGAAAATTAAAGGCGAACACAAAGTAAAGATAACAAGGACAAATCAAAATGCCCGGGAAAATTTTACCCTGGACTGGCAGGAGGTTTTAAAAATAGCGTTAAAAAATTTAAAGATCACCACGGATAAAGGCCCGGTGGGAGAAGAGAGAGTCCTGCAGGGCATTGTCCAGGATTTGCTGAATTTGGGCGTACCTTATGAATCGCTGGAGGATGATGTTGGAAGGCTTGGAAATGCCATTGCCAGGAAGGTGCACCGTGAGGATTTCGAGAAGTTATTGGAATCTGTGCAGGAGCATCCCCACCCTCTGGGAGTGGTCGAGAAGGAGGAATTGGCGCCTGTGCTTGAGGATGTCATCTTCTTTCACAGCCTGCATGAATTGTGGAAGGGGCTTGTGTCTTTGGGCATTGTAGCGGAAGGTGAAGATGGCCGTGGGGAGATACTGCCGGCATTACTTACGTGGGATAAACAGGAGGATGTCGGCATCCTGCGGGTTGATCGTGACAGGAGAAAAGTTATTGTTGCCCTTCTTGAGAAGAAGATGAACGCATCCATGCGGCGTATTCTGGGGAACTGGCTCTTAGAAAGAAAACTGGCGACGGCGGAAGAGGTAGTAAAAATATTTGGGGATAACACACACTCCTCCGTGGGTGACGCAGAGGGTTCAAAGAAAGACACCGCCATGCAGGCGCGAGGCACAGAGCCGACGCGGGCTTCTGTTTTAATGAAGCTTGCCTATGCCTTGACTCTGGATGAGGAGGGGAGGTTTTATCTTAATAAGAATCAATTGACGAAGGATGACCGCTCTTTTTTGCTGGGGCTTCTAAAAAATAGCAGTGATGGCCCGGTTCTTGAAATCGCGCATGATCTTTTGATAAGAGAGAGGGCTGTACTTGTTTCTCCTCAGGAAATTGTGGGGGCCTTGAAGAAGGGAGAATGGCCGTTTGACCTTGTCAAGGCGCTGCAGCTTGAGAGGGTGATGATAATGGGGGTGGGGCTAATTATGGACATGGCTTTGAGACGGGATGAGTTTCTCGGTTTAGAAGCTTCGGATAAGGACTCTTTCTCTCATGCATGGCAAAAATTGTCGCGGCAGATAAACGAGATGGGAATCAGGGGGATTTCACTTAGCATTCAACCTGACGAGGATCTTGGAAAAGCCAGAGCAAGGATTGAGGAGAATATCGATAAATTCCTCCTCGCGCATTTTAATTCCTTGCTTAGAAAAATGGCTTTCGCGGACTTAGATGAAAAGGAAATGGTTGGGATCCTGGACGGCCTTTCCGTTATCAGGCGGGATAGACCTGCCGGCATCGCGGCCGCCCGTGTGCGCGCTATTCTTAAAGTTAAAATTGCCCCTGTTGAGAAGGCTATTGAAGAATTAAGGAATCCGTTATCTGTCCACACCGCGAAGAACTTAAATCAACTTCAACCGTATCTTTCCTCGCCGGCCCGAACGCTCATAGACGAACTGCCAGAACCAGAGCGGCCCTGGGAGAAATGGGATGAGGTTTCTTTCCCGTCGTATGCGGGTGCTCCTGTTCCTAAAGTCAGAATGTATTTCAACCGCGTGGGAATGAACAGCATTCGCGGGCCTTACAAAGGAGGCAACCGCGTCGTTAACGCTGCTGATCTGATGAAGACATCCTTTCGCGATGCGTGGGAGAGATTCAAGAAATTACAACCATCCGTTAGGCAGGCCGAACGCTTCGTGGCCAAATGGTTCTCAGAGGAAGAGGCTGCGCTCGGCGTAAAGATGGCCATTAAGTCGGCCGGGCTTGGACTGCCGATGGGCGGAGGCAAAGGCGTCATTTTTACGGGACATGTCGCGCGAAAAGGAGATGAGTTATTTATCGAAGACAATCAGGATTGGAAAGAAATGGATTATCATGCCCAGGCGGCTGTCATTGAACGTCACGCAATGGCAATGACTGAAGACGGTATCATGGGTTACGAAAGGGATGTCCCTTCGGTTGACCTCGGATTAAATGAAAATCACGCGGACCTTTACGAAGAGGCGCATTTGTACAAACTTTGGAAGAAAGGGATTATCCAAGAATCTGATCCGGAGCTCCACGTCATTTTGGGTGAATCTTTAAAACAAGATCCGTTCGATATCACCAAACTCAGGCTCCTTAAAATAACTACGCGATATTGGGAGGATCATCTTAATGATCCGTCGCCTAAACCTGTGCCGTGGTTAGGGGCCATCACGAACAAATCCGAGGAGCATGGCGCTGCCTACGGACGCAATGAAGCCACGGGTTACGGACTTGTGGACATCATCGAAGGGATTCTGGGAGAAAAATTAAAAGGACAGACCGTAGCAATTCAGGGTTTTGGTGACGTAGGTAAGAACGCGGCCTTGCGCCTGGCTGAGCGGGAGGCGATTGTGAGAATTCTCGGGAATACTCAAGTGACGTTGAACAAGCAGAGCGGCTGGCAACCCGACGAACTTCGGGCATTGATTAATACTAAAAAACGTCTTCACGCGGCGTGGGACGATCCGGGTCTTGGTTTAAGCCGGGACGGTGTGGTTGAGACCCGAGGGGATGATGATCGGGAAAAGGCTCTTCTGGAGGCAGACGTTGATATTCTCATCCCCTCCGCTGTCCATGGTGTTATCCACAAGGGAAATGCCGACCGCGTACGGGCCAAACTCATCGTCGCGGGAGCCAACGGCGCGGTCACGCCGGAGGCAGAAGAGATATTATCCCAAAAGGGAATACGTGTTGTTGTCGATACCCTGGCTAATGCCGGCGGCATCCTGGTTTCTTATTTTGAAATGCTGCAGGCTCAGTACGGTGTCCGGTTTACCCGGGATCAGATTGAAAAGATGAGAAAACACTTCATGCTCAATGCCCTTAAGGCCACACAGGCTAAAATGAACGAAAACCCGGGCATGTCCATGAAGACAGCCTTTGAGAGCATCGCCCTGGAGAACATCCAGAAAAGCAAAGAATTCCTCGAGAGGTTATCCGCGACCAGGACTCAACAAGGATTGATTGAAGAGATTAATAAGACCCGGGGATTGGAAGTGGAATTGCCTGGTGATTTTAAAGTGGAAAAGGTCGTTGTAAAGATAACCGATCTAAACGTTGTCCTCCATGAGGTGATTTATCCGCTTGAACGTCTTCATCGCGAAACAGGAAAGGGTCCTTTAAAAGATTTCATAGACGGGATCGTTTTTCAGACCAAGGAACAGATTACCAGGGAGCTTTCTCAAAACAAGTACCCTTCGGATCAAGCCCTTCTTGGCTCTCCTCAGCATAACCTCAAGAGTGCCAATGTTGAAGAAGTCGGAGGTATTAATCTGAGTCCCAAGCTTTTAGACCGTCAGATTATCCGTGATGAGAACTTCGTGCCGTTACCGCTCAACCGGCAGCCGGTTCCAACCCTGCGCATCGAGGGCTTTGTGCCGATCATCATCGATATCTCTCCGATGCCCCTCAAGGAATTCATCATGCTATTGGGTTTGGCCGATGAGAAGGATGAAACAATCTCACAACCTGTCATCGCGAGCCCTGAAAGCGCGCGGCGATCCCGTTCGACCGAGATTGCTCGCGCGAAGCGCAGGCAAAAGCGCTCGCAATGACAGTTTTTTTATCGCCTTGGTTAATACCCCGTCTATCTTGACTTTGTTTACGGGATGAGGGTGTTGACTTCTCGCCAGGGGATGGCTGAGATTTGGTCGTCTAATTTGACCGCGCGGGGTGTTCGACACACCAAGTATCCCCTCTGACTTTTGGGATATTCTTTGAGAAATAATTTAAGATATTTGATGTCCCGGGGGGAAGGGGTATCTGTCCATTTGACTTCGACGGGAATAAGACCGTCCGAGTGATCAATGATCCAGTCGATTTCAGGGCCGGCAGAATCGCGCCAGAATTTAATCTGGGTTTTCTTTTCTGAAAATCTCGCCGTATGAAGAAGTTCCAGACCAACCATTTGTTCGAACAGCAGCCCCCAGGTTTCCTTGGGAGGATGCAGGCCTTCCCGGGCGCAAAGCCTGCGCACGCCCAAATCGAAGAAAAGAAATTTCGCGGACTGCGTCAATTTCCTTCGGGTCGTGGTCGACGTGAAGGGTTCAACTCTGTCCACAATGAAACAGTCATCCAGGATCTCGTAGTAGGAAGCGATGGTGGTGTGGGCAACGCCGATTTCCTGGGACAGCTTCCGGAAATTGATTAATTTCCCTGATTCGGAGGCGGCATACTCCAAAAACCGCGCGAAGGCGCCGATATTTCTCACAATGGCCTCTGCCCGGATTTCCTCCTCGAGATATGTTGTCACATAGGATTCAAGATCCGTTTCCCGGTCCTGTTTGGAAAAAGACAAGATGCCGGGAAGAGAACCATATAACAAGATGTCTTCCAAATCGCGGTCCGACTTCTCCTCCAGTGTCAGGTTATCCAGACGCAGGGCTACCAGCCGTCCCGGAAGAAGGTTTACGGAAGGGCCGCGCCGTAGTTTTCTGGCTGAGGATTCGGAGAGGACAAAATTAGCGATTTTTTTATCAATCATATCCTGGACCATGTCCAGCATGACAGGAACCTTTTGGATTTCATCAATGAGAATTAAGGGCTTATGGCCGGGCTTTCTTTCTCTGAGCGCCTCAGTCTCACCGTACAAGAGAGAAGGGTCCTTTTCATAACGCTGGCGGACATCGGGTCGGACAAAAGAGAGGAAAAAAATCTCCACCAAGACGTTCCAGCAGAGTTGTCTTGCCGGTCTGTCGCGCTCCTAAAAGAAGGACGCTTTTATTCCGTTTAAGAGAATGTGTGATTTCTTTTTCAATACATCTTTTTATGTAGTTCATGGGCTCCATATTCTATGAAATTCGAGCTCATGTTAACCATTTTCTTGGGATGGTTTTAAAACGGATTAAGTGTGTTTGGATAGCTTAGTTTGATAGTCCAGTATTCCTCTCCCGCTTTGCCACTTGGCGCTTTGGTTTTTTATCCATAAATATGTTATCTTTGAGACAAATTTCTCATGGATTAACCGAAGAAGAGTTAATATGTCGATTATCTTTAATAATAATCCCCCGCGTTTTTTTAATCGCCTGAAGGCCATGGGTGTCTGTCTGGGCTTTCTGGTACAGACGGTTTTTCCTGCTTACATCGTTTATGCCCAGATGGCGCCGCTCCCTGTCTTGGATTTGCCGGCGCCTGGTACCATGCTGGGTACAACCAGCCGGTTCTCGCCGATGATCATCCGTGGGATAACGGTTCATCCGGATAATCCCTTGCAATTTGATTTTGTGCTGGATACCGGGGACTCCGGGTTGGGGCCGGAATCACCCGCTTTAAGACAAGAGGCCACCAAGCTCATTAAATACTTCCTGGCCGCGTTAACAGTGCCTGAGAAAGAGATGTGGGTGAACCTGTCTCCTTATGAAAAGGACCGGATTATTGCCCAAGGCCTTGGCGATACCGAAATGGGGCGGGATTTGCTTGCCCAGGATTATCTTCTGAAGCAGCTCACGGCCTCCCTGATGTACCCCGAGGATGAATTGGGAAAGGCCTTTTGGGAGAGGGTTTATCAAAAGGCCCAGGAGCAGTTTGGCGTGACCGAGATTTCTCAAAACACCTTTCATAAAATCTGGATTGTGCCTTCGAAGGCCGAGGTGCACGAATACGGCGCAAGCGCGTATGTGGTAGATAGTAAGTTAAAGGTAATGCTGGAGGAGGATTATTTAGCTTTAGAGAAAGAGCACAGGGACACAAGAACGCAGGAGCACAGAGGCACAGGGGGACAAGAGCCCAAGGGCACAGGAGCGAGGGACGGGTTCAAAATTTTGAACCCGTACATCACCTCTATCATTCGAGAGATACTCATCCCAGAAATCGAAAAGGAGGTCAACGAAGGCAAGACGTTTGCCAACCTGCGCCAGATATACAACTCCATGATCCTGGCGGCGTGGTTTAAGATGAACGTCAAAGAATCTTTGCTGGGACGCTCGTACGTTGATCAAAATAAGACGGCCGGCGTGGACACGGACGACAAGCAGATCAACCAAAAGATTTATGACCAATACATCGCGGCCTTTAAGAAGGGGGTCTACGATTATATTAAGGAAGATTACGACCCGGCAACGCAGCAGATCCTCCCGCGCAAGTACTTCTCCGGCGGGGTGAATCAGGCCATGCTGACCAAGAAGGTGTTGCATGTTTTAAAGCATCCTTTGGAGCAATTCAAAGGCAAGGTCCCGGCGGCGATTTTGAGCGTGCTCCTGGTGGGTGGTGGGGAACTCTTTAATTTTGAGGTTGGCATAGCTTCCGCCAGTGACAAGAATCAAGGGAGCGTTCTTCAACAAGAAGACTTCAGCAACCGGGTCCGGGAATACAAGAAATTATTAGGTTCTAAAAATACCCAGGATCGCGACTATGTCTGGAATGAAATTTTTACAAAGGGATATTATGAACCTGACTTCATGAAAGAGATGATTCCGACGCTAGTATCCATTTTAAAAAATCCAAAGACAGAACTCGATGAACGGATATTCACGGCAAAGATTTTTGGGCTCATGGCGGCCAGCGGTAGCCAAGGGGTCATTTTCTTTCATAAACCTAAAATTATTTTAGAGATGACGCGGGACTTAAGGGAATTGCTGATTGGAAAGAAGGCTGTTAAGGAGCCCGGGTTGCGGGTAGAGATCGTCAGGGCATTAGCTGAAAGTCTGGGCAGGATGTATGAAGAATTGTCCGTAAGAGACGACGATAAGACCCAAAAGGAAATGGATGAAGAGCATGAAACCCGCGCGGGAGTTCGAGCATTAACAGAGTTGGTCAAGATCGAAAAGGATGAGCAGGTATTACGGACTCTCATTGAAGCCATAGGATTTGTCGGTTCCAGAAATGCCAGGGCATTGGGGGATGATACGAAAGAAATTTTAAGAAAAATAACAGTTGATTTTCCTTCCCTTAAAGGAGTTGTGGTCGACGCTGTAGGTAAGATGGAAGCATCCACGTATTTGGATAAAATCATTGATATCAGAAATCAATTAAACTTGGATAAAGGATTTTCTGTATTTTCTAAAGAGTTAGAACTTCAGATGAGCACCCCGGAATTCAAAAGAACAAGTTTTTGGCTCAAGGCAAGTATCGTCGGCAAGCTCTACAGGATTTGCCTAAAGGATAAAACCAAGGGGGACGTCTACGCGGTCGCGGCCAACCTTTCTGAGAGGATTACTTTATTGATCATTGAAGCAGGGGTGGATCCCTCCAAAATCAATGAAGATTTAAATACAGCTTTGGGAATGGCCTACAATGAAGGAAATTATTCTCTATTAGAAAATCTGTTGATCACTATTCAATGGATTATTTCAGCGACGCAAGACAAAACAACTTTAGAGGGTCTAAAGCCGTATTTGGATAATCTTTCTTCGCAATTAACGAAAGAGCCTTTAAATAAGCATCAAGAACATTTTCTGGGCATTATTCAAGGGATGTTAAAAAGTATTGAAGAGAAATTCAATGAACCCAAGAAAGAAAAGTCAATTCCTCCGAGCGAAAAGCAAGAGAACGAAGGAAAAGAAAGAGGTGATAAAAGTTTAGGCGGGCCTGGGGAGTTTACTCAGGGCGCTGAAAGAAAAGATAACGCTGTTGACGCGGCGATGCTGGGAAGAGGGGCCAGGGCATTTATTTCACTACCTCCAAAGAAGAAGACAATAAAGTTAAATTCAAAACCAAAGCAAGAGGAAAATATCAATGCAAAACGTGTCATGAGGTTTAAGCCTAAGCTTAAAATTGAGGATGCGGTCTTAAAGACTTCCGGGGTTTTTGATGCTTTTCTTACGAAGTTCCCCAATGAAGTAATCGCTCAAGATGCTAAGAGAATATTGAAAGAAAGTATGTCACCGGACAAGTTTAAAGAGAATTTAAAATCATGGATCGTGACGTATGAAAATGAACTCCCCAGTCATCCTAACGCCGGCTCTGCGGGGTTTTATTCAGATAATAAGAACCGTCGTGACGCGGTTTTGGATTTTTTGACCGAATTAGATAAGGTGTATCAAGGTTTGAATGGAAAGGGAGGGGCAGCAACGAAAGACAACGCCCAGGTCGGCGGTATCAATTTAGACTCTGCCATGATTGATTGGAAGATTAAACGTGACGGGCAGGGGTTTGTTCTTCCCTTGGATCAACAGCCGTCTGCGGTGTTTGATGTCCCCGGGGTCATTCCATTTATTATTAACATCACGCCGATCCCTGTGCCGGTATCCATGAAAGAAAAAGTCAATGGCCAATTGGCCCTCCGGAGGGCTAATTGAGGCACTGCCACTTGAATTCAACCTCCGGAGGTTGAATTCATCAAACGAAATTAAAAACTTTTAAGAATGGATAACAATAGTTAAGAATATGTGTTTTTTTATTAAAACTAAGACGTTTCATCGGCTATGCCGCGCTGTGATCGCGGGGACATTCTTCTTGACGCTGCTGCAGCCTGTTGGTTTTGTTCATGCCCAGACGCTTCCAGCGCCTGGAGAATTTATCGGGATGAGTGAGGCCTTTGTTCCTGTCCTTATTAAGGGGATGACCATTCATTCCGACAATCCCTTGCGCTTTGATTTTATCGTTGACAGCGGCCAGAGCGGTCTTTCTCAGGAAGCCATCCAACCCGAATCCGAAAGGCTCATCCGTTATTTTCTCGCCTCCTTGACGATCCCCAAAGGTGATCTGTGGGTCAACTTATCCCCGCATGAAAAAGACCGGATTATTCCTGACGACTTGATCCAGACGGAACTAGGCCAGGAACTATTGGCGCAGGATTATCTCTTAAAGCAGTTGACCGCGTCGCTGATGTATCCTGAAGGCGAGACAGGGCGCGCATTTTGGGAACGGATTTACAGCAAGGCCTTTGAGCAATACGGCACGACCGACATTCCGCTGGATACCTTGAATAAGGTCTGGATTGTCCCGGACAAGGCCGTGGTCTTTGAGAAGAATAATACCGTGGTCGTTACCGAAAGCCGGTTTAAAGTGATGACGGAGGAGGATTATTTAGCTCTTAGCTCATCGCTCATAGCTCATGGACAACAAGAGCACAGGAACACAGGGGCACAAGAGCTAACACCTATTACCTCTATCATTCGTGAAATATTAATTCCCGAAATCGAAAAGGAAGTCAATGAAGGCAAGAATTTCGCGCCCTTACGCCAGATTTATCACTCGCTCATTTTAGCCCAATGGTACAAGGACACTTTGAAGGAAAGTCTGTTAACACAAGTTTATGCCGACCAAAGCCGGTTGGCCGGAATTGATTTAGCGGATAAAGACGCCAAAGATACGATTTATGACCGGTATCTGGCCGCTTACAAGAAGGGCATATTTGATTACATCAAGGAAGAGTATGACCCCGCGACCCAATCCGTCGTCCCCAGAAAATATTTCTCCGGCGGGATACCGCTAGCTGAGATTAACGTGGATGTTGCGCAATTGAATTCAAAGAAAGTTGAGGATTTTACAGGATCAGGCTTCCGTTCGACCGTGGATCTGGCCGTGCTGAGCGATGATAAGGATGAAGTAATCCTCAACGGCAAACCCGTTGAAATGTTTACTGATCCAGATATGACGAAGTTGTTAGATAAGCTTGTCTCTCCTCATGCCGTTCCCCAGCGGGTGGTGGTTGTGCCGACAACGATTCAGGAGCGCGATGAGCTGACGGAATACGGTCTTACGGAAGAAGACTATGACAAAAAAGAAGTAGCCAAGAAACTTTTCGAGCAGTTTAAAGGTAAGAATATTGAAAGTGTTCAAGCTGATGAAGAGAATGGTTTTATTTTACGATTAAGGGAATCCAATAACTTTCTCGGTAATGAGCTGACAGAGCTGCATATCTATTGGACATTCGGGGATATAAATTCTTGGAATCCCAATAAGAGGGCGGCCTTCATGAACCCAGCCATCATGGAAGAACGTTTTAATGAATTCAACGATTGGTTAAGAAGCGTATTAAATCATTTTGTGGTTATCGGTGTTTTCCCTTTTGTGGTTCCCTCTGATGAGAAACGTGAGGTGCTTTTAAAAGCTTTATTTGGACAAGAGGCGGATATTTCAAAATATAAAGATCTTGTTGTCACCGATGACGAATACGCGCGGCACGAAAGAGAAGTGAGGGAGAAAAAAGTCAAAGAAAATAGTTTTTTCCTGCCGACATCATGGAAAGAGAAAGAAGACAGCCAGGGGCATAATGATGAAGGGCTTTCTAAATTAGTTAAAATTTTTAAACCAGCCGGAGATGTTAATTATATTGTTCCGGAATTTATATATCAGGCGTGTCTGGAGGTGTTTGGCAAAGAGGAAATTCCCAGAGATGCTGATTTAGGAAGCAGGCGCGCTCAGAAATTGAAGAGTCATCTGTACGCCTTAAAAGAAGAAGGTGTGACAGAGGCAGAAACCTATTTAATGACTTTATTTCCTGAGAAAGCGACAAATAAATTTATCCTCCAAAGAGACTCATTCTTAGGGGAGTGGACCCGCTTTGCCTATTATTCTGAAAAAAATATACTGCCTTATTCAGAGAAAACTCCCAGGTATTTGTCTAAAATGGCGTGGTATACGGTTGTTTTCAGGAGGATTCACACAACAAAAGACCGAATCTTATACAATGAGGTATTTAATCGCCTGAAGCAGAATAATATTTTGGTTAATAATTTGTTAATGCTGGAAAGTTGGGAGTACCTGAAATATCAATCTCTTTTTGGCTGGGCAACTTTCTTGCAGGTTCAGAGTGGAGGGCCAAGGGTCGTCTATATGTTCAATCAGCTTTTTAAAGGTCTCCGGGAGGCGAGGGACAAGTTATCGATAGACGAACAAAACCAATTGTATAAATTGCTTGAGAAGAACATATCAAAAGAGTTTACAGATAAAGATAAACAGCAGTTTGAGAAAATTATGGGCAAATTAAAAGGCGCGGAACAGGGGGACGCTCAATTTGCGGTTTTTTTCTGGCATTTAATAGGCCCTGCGTTTGACGACGTGGTCCGCGTTTTTGATAAAATTCAAAAACAGTTTAGCCTTCACTATCCGGATCAGTACGGCCCGGGCAAAGAAAATTTTGTGAAACTGGACGCGTATCTCAAGAATACGGAAAAAATGATTCGCGAGTGGAGAGACGGCGATCAAGCCATGACAGCGGATCCCAACGCTCCGCTGGAGGGCATTGAAAATTTTAATGGAGACGTAACGCAATTGCTCGACAGGCTTTTGCTGCCGGGCGCCAACAAACAGCGTTTGGTGATTATCCCTGAGACGGTTCAGGAACGCGATGAGTTGATGAGGTTTGGTCTTACGGAGAAAATCGAAGATAAAGACGGGGCAACGCATAAAGTTGTCGAACAATATCAAGAACACAATGTGATAGATGCCAGGCTGGTTAATAACAAAGAGCTTATCTTGGAGTTCAATGAGTCGGTTCATTTCTTTAATAAAGAGCTTAGAGAGCTTCACCTTTATATGGAAGGAGGGGTTGCTTCATTATCCAAGAATCAGAGAGATTTACTGTTGAAACCTAAAAGCTTTGATGGGAGCGATCGGTCTGCCAGGGATTCGTTGAAAAACACCTTAGAGAGGTTTGATATGATTGGCCTCTTTCCTTTTGTGATTCAAAAAAAAGATGACAAAGAGGTTTTATTCATAGAACTGTTTGGTAAAGGTAAATATGCCGACCAAGAGCGAAGTTTGATTGTTAGTGAAGAGGAGTATCAGTGGTTGGTTGAGGATGCTCAAAGGCAGAAACTCAATGCCCATAATACAGCTCCAACACCGGTCATTATGAAATTGAAAGAGAAAAGAAATGGACGCGCGCCTTCGCAAGAAGAACTGGCGGAAAAAGCTTTAAAGGAGATATTTACTCAAGTTTCGGATCATGGCTATCTGATTCCCCGGTATTTGACCAGGATTCCCAGAAGGGTGTATGTGTTGACGGATGAAGAAAGGAAGCGGGGCTTTGGTTTGGCCCGGTCTAGTAAAATGAAAGCGTATCTGGAATCTCAGGCCAATGACAGCGCGCAGGCAAGAGAATGGTTGGGAGTATTGTTCCCGGAGGGAGAGAACGCGAAAATTTTTGATCAGGCGCGCAACAGTCTGTTCGATTTGTGGGAGAATCAAGCCAATTTTGTTCCTAAAGAGGATGTCATCTCCTCGGGCGAAGCGCTCCGTGAACTGACTCTTATGGCCTGGCATGAGAGCATGATTCAATTGAAGGATCACAAGAATTTCAAGAGAGAACTCGCGCTCTTAAAATATTTTTATGAGTTTTTTAATAAAAAATTTGAACGTATTTCCGTTCTTTTAAAACAATACGCGCCAAGGGAAGACCATGAAGAATTTGTTTATATCTGGGCCATGCTGCTTTACATACAACAGATGGATAAAAACGATTCAGATCAATTGAATGATTTCTTACGGAAGGTCGATGAAGGAAGGAATTTGCGCTTTGACCGGAATCTATGGGGTTTCAAGTCCCAAACTAAAATAAGATTCAGGCTGGACACAAGTGTATCAATCCTGAATGTTAAGACCCTCTTAAATCTTGAAAAGTTGCGGAATGAACAAGAATACTTGTATGGTGTGGCGTACTACCTTCAACAGATTTTGCTTCCCAGGATGGTTGAGACGCTGAAGGCTTTAAAGGGCATTCAAAGAAAATTAGAGAGTCTCTACCCGGATCAGTACGGCCCGGGCAAAGAAAATTTTGTGAAGCTGGACGGGTATCTCAAGAATACGGAAAAAATGATTCAGGTTTGGCGTGACGGCGGCGGCCCTGATCAAGCCATGACAGCGGATCCCAACGCTCCGCTGGAGGGCATTGAAAATTTTAATGGAGACGTAACGCAATTGCTCGACAGGCTTTCGAAGGAAGGGGATAAAAAGCTCAGGTTGCGCATTGTGCCGCGAACCATCAAAGAGAGGGAGGCTCTTAAAGAATATGATGAACTGGTGGAACAGATTCCGGAAAATAAATCGGGTGAACTTCTGAGATTGTTTAAAAGCCTGCGTAACCAGATTGATCATATTGACGTCAATTTCAATAGCATTGCGATTCGGTTTAAGACGTCCATTCAATTATTCGGATTTAATCTTAAAGAACTTCATCTTTTTTCTGAAGAGAAGATGATCAGTAATAGCCAAAGGGCTGTTTTATCCAAGACGTCGGCATTGACTCAATCGGAAGGAGATAAACTTAAAGATATTTTTCAAAATTTCGAAGTTATTGGGGTCTTTCCATTCGTGTTGTCTAATAAATCAGACAAAGAAAAATTTGTGGCAACCTTAACCAGCGATGACGCGTTAAGGAAAAAGTATGGGGATTTGATCATGAGTGAGGAGGAGTATGAGGATCAAACAAAAGCTGCTGAGAAATCTATGCCGATGGTGGACAATCAGGATGAGAATAAATTGACGATTGATGGGCTTTTTATCCCCCTGGCAGAAAATAGTTACCTGGTTCCCGAAGAGTTGTATTTCTTTATTGCCAAGGCTTTAAAAATGCCTTTGAAAGGCGATCCTAAGAACACTTATGAAAAATTTAAGATGTTTTTTAAAATGAAAGGTAAGAATGGCAATACCGCGGAGAAATATTCCAGGGTTTTATTTCCAAAGGATGAAGACTCCACCGGGGAAAGCGAAGGAAAGTTAAGAAAGATTTTAAATTCTCAGCGGCCAAAAAATTTTTATACAATTGAGGAAGTTCTTAAAATTGAGGGGGGGGCTCATTGGGCGGCGGTGAACATGGCGTGGAATGAAGTGGTTTTCCGCATGGAAGAAATGGATAAAGGTTTCTTAAAATATGCCTATGAAATGTTGCGGATGAAACACAACGACGTGTTCCATGTTTTAAATAAATATTATAGAACGAAGAAACATGGAATGTTTTACGCGTGGAGCTCGTTGATGCAGGCACAGATCATGAAACCTGAGGAGTTGCTGATCCTTAACAGATTTTTCTCTGAAATTGATTCTTTAAAGCAAAAGTTTTCTCAAGCGGAGCTTAATAAATTCAAGACCTTGTTATCCGAATCATTCAATAATTTCTTGGAATCTAAATTGACCCTCCCTGAAATGACTCGGAAATTCTATGATACGTATAAAGACTCCTTTGAGGACATGATGATGGTGGTTGTCGTTGATATGTTATGTAATCAGTTAATGCCCCAGGCGTTTTCCAATTTTAAAGAAATTAATGACAACATTCTTTCTTTGTCCAAGAGCGAGGCCTACAAAAAGTCCAGTAAGCTGGACTCGAAAGGTTATGAATTTTTTTATAGCACGTATTCCCTTCAATGGCAGAATATTGCCGGGCTATGGATGGGGAAAGATATTGGCTATTCTTCAAAAATGTCCGAGGATAAGCAAGAGATCACCATTCAATGGACCGGGGCATTACCCGGGTTGACCCAAGAGGATGTTAGTGTCTTAAGGGGGCTTCTGAATGACAAGGGTATTCCAGGCCTCTTGGATAGCAAACTTGCGGGAGAGGGCAGGCTTAAAGTTCGTTTGGGGCCTTTTACTTATCAATTGAACCAAAGATCGGTCGATTTACTGGATAACAATGATTCATTTCTCATGAGCACAGACAATGAGGATATGAAAAAGATGCTTCTGCAGATGGTCTCAGACATACTTTCTAAGAGTTTTAAAACAACATCACTGGAAGAACGATTAAGGAAGGTCTTCACAGTCACCTTTGGCCTGGACACGGTCGCTTTTGAGGATTTTTCAATCCAGAGAGATTCGGGAACGATTACCTCAAAGTCCGGGAAGGATATATTAAATGACCAATCAGCCCGTGTGTTTGATTATGTGGGGTTATCTTTTGCTGTGGCAGAGTCAATCGCAGATTTTTTTCATCCGATTTTTAATTTACCAGCTAAGGATCAAGTCGTTCATAAGTTGCAATCCAAAAGCCTGCTGGATAGCGCGATGCTGAACGTGGATAAAAATACGCGGACCATGATGCCCTTGGGTGTTTCAGAAAAGGTCGGCGGGATTGACATGAATGCGATTCATGTGGAACGTAATGGGGCAGGGCCCGCGGTTTCCTATGATCCGGCCATCTTGTCTGATCTTCTGAAGGATGGGGTAAAGGGCTTTACTCCGGTGATTATTGAGACCATCCCTATTCAAAGCATCTATCCTCTCCTGGGTCTGGAATCGCCTGACCTCCAAACGCCGCGTCTTTCAAGGGTAAATTACTGACTTCTGTAAAAGAAATAGAGTGCGGTGGTAGTCAGTATAACGACGTCCTTTCTCCAAAGGAATGCATTCTATTACCAGTACGGACGTCAATAACCTGTTGGCGTCATTTACCCCTCGTACCCGTCTTTCCCCGTCTTTCCTTGAATCCTTTCTTGACGAACATTAATAATTATTTATAATGGTTTTACCCTTGCTTCGTATTTCTTAAGAAAAAAAACCTGGCCGCTGTTTCGCGGCCATTTTGATCAGATTCGATCTTCAGGTGTTTTGAGCCAAACCGAAGAGCAATGAAAGGTTTATTATGGAAAGGAAATTAGTCACGATTGAGGGCAATGACGCCGCCGCCCATGTCGCATTCAAAGTCAATGAGGTCATCGCGATTTATCCCATTACGCCATCCTCCGGGATGGCCGAGAAGGCGGATGAATGGGCCGCGGCAGGGAAAAAAAACATTTGGGGCGTTGTGCCGCTGGTTCAGGAGATGCAGAGTGAGGGGGGGGCTGTCGGCGCGGTTCATGGAGCGCTTCAGTCCGGGGCGTTGACAACGACCTTTACCGCGTCTCAGGGGCTGCTGTTGATGATTCCCAACATGTACAAAATTGCCGGGGAATTGACTTCAACGGTTTTTCACGTGGCCGCGCGTTCCCTGGCGACCCACGCCTTATCCATTTTCGGAGACCATGCCGATGTCATGGCGGTGCGTTCGACGGGATTTGCCCTTTTTTCCTCTACGTGTGTCCAGGAAGTGATGGATTTCGCGCTCATCGCGCACGCGGCCACGCTGGAGTCCCGCGTGCCGTTTATTCATTTCTTTGACGGGTTCCGGACATCGCATGAGGTGGCCAAAATCGAGCAGTTAAGTGATGAGGATATCCGCGCCATGATGGATGAGGATCTTATCCTGGCCCACCGGCAGAGGGCATTATCTCCGGACCATCCGGTGCTGCGCGGCACCGCCCAGAATCCGGACGTCTTTTTCCAGGCCCGGGAGGGGATTAATCCTTTTTACGCGGCTTGTCCGGGCATTGTGGAAAAAATCATGGAGAAGTTTGCCCGGTTGACCGGACGGAAATACAACCTTTTTGATTATTACGGACCGGCGGATGCCCAGCGGATTATTGTGATTATGGGTTCCGGGGCCGAGGCGTGCCAGGATACGGTTGAGCATCTCGCGCAAAAAGGCGAACAGGTCGGGGTCCTGAGAGTCCGTCTTTACCGGCCGTTTTCTATTAAACATTTTGTCGCGGCCTTACCCAAGACAACGCAAACGATCGCTGTTTTAGATCGCACGAAAGAACCGGGAAGCGTCGGCGAACCGCTGTATGTCGATGTCGTCAATGCCCTGGTTGAAATGATGCCGGAAAAACGGTTCAGCCAGATGCCCCGGGTCATCGGCGGACGTTACGGGTTATCCTCCAAGGAATTCAACCCGGCCATGGTCAAGGGAATCTTCGATGAGATGAAAAAAGATCAGCCCAAAAATCATTTTACGATCGGCATTCAGGATGATGTCTCCCATACCAGCCTGGATTATGACGAGAATTTTATTATTGAAAGCGAAGAAGGAGTGAGGGCGATCTTTTACGGCCTGGGTTCTGACGGGACCGTGAGCGCCAACAAGAATTCCATTAAAATTATTGGAGAGAACACGCCGAATTACGCCCAAGGGTATTTTGTTTACGATTCTAAAAAGGCGGGGTCCGTGACGGTTTCCCATCTGCGCTTTGGCCCAAAACCTATTCACGCGACGTACCTGATCAACCGGGCGAATTTCGTCGGATGCCACGCCTTTGGATTCCTGGAACGGGCGGATGTTCTTGAGAAACTGGAGAACGAGGGGGTCTTCCTTTTAAACAGTCCGTATGAACCCGACCAGGTTTGGAACCATCTTCCCAAGGAAGTCCAGAAACAGATGATCGACAAGGAAGTCAAGTTTTACGTGATTGACGGCTACAAGGTGGCCCATGACTCGGGTTTAGGGGGACGGATCAACACCATTATGCAGACCTGTTTCTTCGCTATCTCCGGCGTCCTTCCCAAAGAGGAGGCGATTCAGGCGATCAAAGATTCGATCCGTAAGGCGTACAGTAAAAAGGGCGAGGAAGTCGTGCAGATGAATTTTGACGCGGTGGATCACACCTTGAAGCACCTGCATGAGGTGAAGGTGCCGAAAACCGTGACCAGCGTTCTGGAAAAACCTCCCGCGGTTTCTGCGAAAGCCCCGGCGTATGTCCGGGATGTGGTGGCCAAAATGATCGCCCAGTGCGGGGACAGTCTCCCTGTCAGCGCTTTTCCGACGGACGGGACTTTCCCGGTTGGGACGGCCAAATGGGAAAAGCGTAATATCGCCCTGGAGATTCCCGTCTGGGAAGAGGATATTTGTATCCAGTGCGGCAAGTGCGTGCTGGTGTGTCCGCACGCGGTGATCCGTGCCAAGATTTATGAACCCCAAGGTCTCCAAGGCGCCCCTGCGACGTTTCAATCCACGGACGCGAAAGATCGTGATTTTCAGGGGTTAAAATACACGATTCAGGTCGCGCCGGAAGATTGTACCGGCTGCGGGATTTGCGTGGATGTCTGTCCGGCCAAGAGCAAGACCGAGACCAAGTTGAAGGCTTTGAATATGCATCCTCAGCCGCCTCTCAGAGAAGACGGGCGCGTGAACTGGGATTTCTTTCTTAATATTGTTGAGGTGAATCGAAACCGTACAAAGCAGACCACGGTCAGAGGGATCCAGGGACTGGAGCCTCTTTTTGAATTTTCCGGGGCCTGTGCCGGCTGCGGCGAGACCCCGTACATCAAATTAATGACCCAGCTTTTCGGCGACCGGGCGGTGGTGGCGAATGCCACGGGATGTTCTTCGATTTACGGCGGAAATCTGCCGACAACGCCTTGGACCAAGAACAAAGAAGGGCGCGGGCCCGCGTGGGCGAATTCCCTGTTTGAGGACAACGCGGAGTTCGGTCTCGGTTTTCGTCTGTCCATCGACCAGCAGAAGGTCATGGCCGAGCAATTGGCCCAGCAGATGGAGGCCGCGATCGGCGGTGATTTGGTCAAGGCGATTATCGCGTCGAAGCAGCAGGATGAATCGGAGATCTTTGAACAGCGCCGGAGGGTGGAACTCCTGAAAGACAAAATCCGCGGATTGAAAACGCCCGAGGCCAAGCGGTTGACGCATCTGGCGGATATGCTGGTGCGAAAGAGCGTCTGGATTGTCGGCGGGGATGGATGGGCGTACGATATCGGTTTCGGGGGCTTGGATCATGTTTTGTCGACGGGCAAGGATGTCAATGTCCTTGTTTTGGACACGGAGGTTTATTCGAACACAGGCGGACAGATGTCGAAGTCCACCCCGCGCTCGGCGGTCGCCAAGTTTGCCGCGGCAGGCAAGCTGATGCCCAAGAAAGACCTGGCGCGGATTATTATGACCTATGGTTATATCTACGTGGCCAGTGTCGCCATGGGGGCCAAGGACGAGCATACCCTCAAGGCCTTCCTGGAGGCGGAGCGGTACAACGGTCCGTCGCTGATTATCGCCTACAGCCATTGCATCGCCCACGGGATTAATATGACCGAGGCGATGCAGGGACAAAAGGCGGCGGTCTTGTCCGGGTATTGGCCGCTCTTCCGTTTTAATCCGGAATTGACCCTTCAGGGGAAAAATCCTTTTATCCTGGATTCGACGGCGCCCAAGATCAGTTTTAAGGAATACGCCATGCGGGAGAACCGTTTCAAGATGTTGGCCAAGACAAATCCTGTCGAGGCCAAGAGGCTCATGGACCTGGCCCAGCAGGATATTGACGACCGCTGGCGGATCTATGAAAATATGGCCGTCCAGTTTGACTCCCGGCAGAAAGAACAAAACGAACCCACGCAATCCGTTAACGCAAAGACGTAAAGGCAGGTTGATGATGGATCTTTCCACGAATTATATGGGTATAAAATTAAGAAATCCTCTCGTGGCTTCAGCCTCGCCGTTATCGGAGAATATCGATAATTTTCGACGTCTGGAGGACGCGGGTGCGGCGGCAGTCGTCAATTATTCGTTGTTTGAGGAACAGATCACCCGGGAGGCCAGGACGTTGCAGGATGATCTCTCCCGCGGGACCGAGAGTTTTGCCGAATCCTTAACGTACTTTCCCGAACCCGAGCAGTTTATTATCGGGCCTGAGGAATATCTGGATCACATCCGCAAGGCCAAGCAGGCCGTGAATATTCCGGTGATCGCCAGTCTCAACGGCTGTTCTCTGGGCGGCTGGACAACATACGCCAAACACATCGAAGAGGCGGGCGCGGACGGTTTGGAGTTGAATATTTATTTCGCGCCGACGGACCCGAACATTTCCGGGGCGCAAATTGAAAATTTATACATCGAAATTCTCAAGTCCGTGAAGGCCAGCGTGAAGATCCCGGTGGCGGTGAAATTAAGCCCCTCGTTCAGCGCCATCGCGCACATGGGGAAACGTCTGGATGAGGCCGGCGCGGACGCGTTAATTTTGTTTAACCGTTTTTATCAGCCGGATATCGATCTGGATAACCTGGAGGTCGCGCCGAATTTATTGCTGAGCGGTTCTTATGAAAACCGTCTCCCGATGCGGTGGGCGGCCATCCTGTACGGCCATCTGAAAGCGAGTCTCGCGGTCACCACTGGGATTCATACGGCCAACGACGTCATCAAGATGGTCATGGTCGGCGCGGATGCCACGATGCTGTGTTCCACCCTGCTGAAAAACGGCATTGGGCACGTGCGGACCCTTTTACAGGACATTCAGTCCTGGATGCAAGAACATGAATACGAATCGGTCCGGCAGATGAAGGGCAGTATGAGCCAGAAGTCCTGCGAGAATCCCCAGGCGTATGAACGGGCCAATTACATGAAAGTCCTGCAGAGCTTTCATTGATCCGGATTAATCCCCGCGCCTTGGATTTTGCGTGCCAGTCTTTAATCCTTCCTTTTTACCATGACTCATCACAAATGTTCTATATTATAGAACAGTTGTCCTATGGAATGCTTAACAGTTTACGTTTTGTGCGTATTTTTATGGCGATCTGTGCATAATATTCTGTTGTTTTGTGCATAAAACTATGATATCCTCAAGGCCATGATTAAAGAAAATGTGAAATATATTCCCAGATGGCTTGAGGAAAGAATCGCGGATGCGTTTAAATCTCATCCGGTTATTATTTTAACTGGACCCCGGCAAGTTGGTAAAAGTACCCTCCTGGAGAACGCGCGTTTTTTAAAGAGCTGGCGTTATTTAACCCTCGATGATCCGGAAGTTTTAGAACAAGCGAAAGAGGATCCTAAAGGGCTTTTGTGGGAGGATAAGCCGACAATCATCGATGAAGTTCAGCGCCACCCCGAACTATTGCTCACCGTTAAATATCTTGTCGATAAATATCGACGTCAAAGACATTTCATTTTATCTGGATCCGGGAATGTTTCTTTACGGCATTCACCCCGGGAAACTTTAGCCGGACGCGCTAAGTATTTACATTTGACCGGTTTTGGCTTTCGAGAATGGAATGAATTGTCTTCACAAGGAATTCTTGACCAATTGTTACAAGGGCGAGAAATTAACGCGAATACCTTTAAACAGGAAACAGATCTCTTAAGGGTGGTATGGCGCGGGTGCTTACCCGGAGTTGTCTTAGCTCAAACGGAAAAGATGGCTTTAGAGAGAATGAGTAGTTATGTCGATACTTATATCCAAAGAGATATTCACGATCTGGTAAGAGTAAGATACCCGCAGCATTTTCGTCGACTTATGGAGGCGTTGGCGCTGGCGACGGGATGGGAAAGTGTCCAAGAGGAGCTGTCGAGCGCCTGTGGGGAAACGAGAACCAACGTCAGCCGATATATGAGTCTTTTAAAGGACACGAATCTTCTTTACGAATTAAAAGGGTACGTCGGTAAACGAGAGCGGGCCTATAAACAATCAAAATACTTTTGGTTTGATTCTGGGATGGCATGTTTCTTATCGGGTGTTTATGACATGCAAGGTTTACGAAAAGATACGATTAAGGGTAGGTATGTTGAGAATTTTATTTTTCAGCAGATATTGTCTTGGGCGTCATTGCAGATGATCGCGCCCGAAATTTTCTATTGGAAACCAAAGGCGGAAGAGGTCGAAGTTGATTTTGTTGTCCGTTTTAATAATAAAGTCATCGGCATTGAAGTCAAGTCATCCGCAAATCTTGCTTTTAGCGATACTCGGTCTATAAGGGAATTCTTAAAAGCCCATCCGGAGGCCTCCCAAGGAATCATCGTTTATGGAGGTAGTAAGATTTATCCCGTGGCCACCAACATTTATGCGGTTCCTTGGATGGTTTTTTAGTTTCCCGTCGTAACAGGGTGCTAACAAAATACGCTCCAACAGGCGGAAATAGCGGGCATCCACCAAGAAATCCACCATGAAATTCGGAGTTGATATTTAAGATTTTCAGGGTAGCACTTCTTGTACAAGCAGAACTGAAATATGGGTTCCTTACTTGATCACAGGTCAACCACCCGACGTTCACTTCTTAAATCCTCTGCCTTTTTATTAGGTTTCACGTCGGTGATCAGCCAGATTGTCCTGCTGCGGGAACTGGTCAGTGTCTTTTACGGTAATGAAACCGCCTATGCCATTATTTTGGCAAGCTGGCTATTTTGGGTGGCGGCCGGAAGTTTGACCTTCAGCTTTTTCTCCCGCAAGATCCACCGTCCGCGGATTGTTATCTTCCTCCTGAATACAGTTGTCTGCTGTGTTCTTCCTTTAACTGTGATGGCCGTGCGCTATCTCAGACCTTTTCTGGACATACCGGTTGGGGTCATGATGGGACTTGGGTCGATGTGCCTGGCGTCATTTGTCTTACTGGGGCCGTTGACCTTTATTCTCGGCGGGCTCTTTACCTTGTATTGCCGGGCCGGAGAGGCAAGCGGGGATCCAGACAGCGCCGGCGTAGACGCCGGGACCATTTATTTCTGGGAATCCTGCGGGGCGGTTGCCGGCGGCATGTTCTTCAGCTTTGCCTTGATCCATGTCCTGTCCTCCTTAGCTGCTGTTGTATTGTTAGGCATGATCAATCTGGCTGCCATGATATTTTGGTTGGAGCGCAAAAGCTTGGGCTTTAAAGCCGGATTCGTGGTGCTAAGTGTGACGGGACTGGCCTTGGTCAGTGGCGAGATCGGAAAGTTGGAGCGCCTGACGCAGGCGGCCTCGTTCAAGGGGGTGGAGGTTGTCGCCGCTGAGGATTCCATTTACGGGCACCTCGTGATGACCAAACTGGGCAAGGAATACAGCCTCTACGAAAACGGCCTCTTGAGTTATACCACCCGTGAAGAACTTTCCAGTGAAGAACAGATTCATTTTCCACTGTTGGAACACCCTGATCCCGGGCGTGTATTGTTGATCGGGCATGGAGTAGCCGGTGGATTGGGAGAGTTGTTAAAATATCCGCAACTTCAGATCGACTACCTTGAACTGGATCCTGAAGTGGTGTCGGTTTCTCAGGCTCATCTACCGCCGGAATTCTTGATGTCCCTCAAGGACCGCCGGGTTTCCATGATTTACGCGGACGCCCGGTGGTTTGTGAAACAGACTTCTCAGAAATATGACGTGGTGATTGTCGGTCTGCCGGATCCCTTGACCGCGATGATCAACCGGTATTATTCCCTTGAGTTTTTTAACGAGGTTGTAAGGATTCTCAATCCTAAAGGCATCTTGTCTTTGAGTGTGACCTCCTCGGAAAATTATTTGAGCCAAGAGGCCGGGGACTTCCTGCGATCCATTCATTCTACCCTTAAAATGGTATTTACGGATGTCCGGTCGATCCCGGGGGACACGAATATTTTCCTGGCAGCAAGGGAGAGCGGCCTGCTGACGCTGGACGCCACGACCCTGATGGAGCGGCTCAAGAAGCGGGGCATTGAGACCAAGTACGTCCGGGAATACTATCTGCCGTTTAAATTGAGCGAAGACAGGATTCATTACATTGAGGATGTTTTAAGGGAAGAGGGGCGATTAAATACGGACACTCGCCCGATTGCCTATTTGTATGACATTGTTCTTTGGTCAACGCAGTTTCACACCGGTTTTAAAAAAATGGTGGTAGTGCTTGATCGGATTAAAGGATGGCATCTGGCGGTCATCCCGGTTTTGATTCTCGCTGTGGGCTGGGTCTTAAGATGCCGTTACCCTTCCTCGGCGGTTAGTCTCTCGGTCATGACCACCGGCTTCTGTGAGATCATCTTTCAGTTGATCGTGATCCTGGCCTTCCAGACGCTGTACGGGTATGCCTATTACAAGATCGGGATGATTATTGCTTCGTTTATGGGCGGTCTTGTCCTGGGCAGTCTCTGGGCGAGGAAGATCATTGCCGAGCGTCCGCGTCAAATCTTCCGGATTTACCAGCTGACGCAGGTCATGATTTGCGTCTACCCTCTGATCCTGCCGGGTCTTTTTGTGTTCTTTCGCGACGTGGCGGCGGCTCAGCGGATGATGGGAATATTTGCCAGTGCCTTTGCCTGTCTGCCGGTGATTGCCGGATTGATCGGCGGATTGCAGTATCCCCTGGCGCAGGTTCTTGTGCGCCGCGGTGAGGGCGCGGATCCGAAGGAGGGAGGGCCTTCAAGATCTGCCGGTATCCTTTATGCCCTGGATGTCGTCGGGGCATCGATTGGCGCGCTTGTTACCGGAGCGATCCTCATTCCTTTGTGGGGGATCAATACGGTCGCCTTTTTATGCGCCGGCATTAACCTCGCCGTGTTGATGCTGCTGCGCAATCCCCAATTTTGCAAGCGCCTGCAAAATTGAGGTTGGCCAGCACTCACGAAAGTTTTGCCAGAAAAAAATGAGTTGGCGTGAATAACTAAATTGTGGTATATTCCGAATTAGTTAAACTAATTTGGAGGTGTATACGAAATGGAAAACATTCAGAGGGTTCTTAACATAAAACTTCCCACCGGCCAGTCCGCCTTCTTGTGGGGGCCAAGAAAAACAGGGAAGTCTACCTATTTAAAGGCAAAGTTTCCGCAAAGTCTGGTGTATGATTTTTTAAAGACCGATGTGTTGATTGAGTTTTCCAAAAGGCCTTCGCTTTTGCGAGAACAGCTTTTAGCGCAGGATGAGAAAGTTTTGAAAAATCCCGTTATTCTGGATGAGGTGCAGAAGGTTCCGCAAATCCTGGATGAGGTGCACTGGCTTATTGAAAACAGGGGGTTGCGTTTTATTCTTTGCGGCTCCAGCGCGCGGAAATTGAAAAGGGGGCAGGCGAACCTGTTGGGAGGCCGCGCGTGGCGTTATGAGATGTTTCCGTTTGTTTCCGCCGAGCTTGACGAACTTGACCTGCTGAGGATATTAAACCACGGCATGATTCCCGCGCATTACCTGCAGGAGGATTACCGAAAGTCCATCAAGGCGTATGTTCAGGATTACCTGAAAGAAGAAATATTTGATGAGGGTCTCGCCCGTAATATTCCGGCGTTCTCCAGATTTTTCGATGCCATGACTTATTCTCACGGCGAGCTGACGAACTATTCCAATATCGCCCGTGAATGCGGGGTGGACTCCAAAACAGTTAAAGAGTATTACCAGATTCTTGTCGATACCCTGCTGGGGACGATGGTTGAACCGTTCAAGAAGAGGCAGAACCGACAGGTGTTGACGAAGATTCCGAAATTTTATTTATTTGACGTTGGTGTCGCGGGCCTGATCACAAAACGGCACTTGGAAGAGGCCAGGGGGGAGGCCTTTGGCAAGGCCTTTGAGCATTTTATCTTCATGGAGATAGCGGCCTACCGGTCTTACCGTGAGCTCGATTTCAGTATTCGTTATTGGAGGACGAAAACCGGACTGGAGGTGGATTTTATTTTGGGGGACGGCGAAGTCGCGGTTGAAGTGAAGGGAACAAGCCGGGTAGACAGTCACGATTTGAGATCCCTCAATGCTTTTGGCCAGGAGTATGCTCCAAAGAAATTAATCGTTGTCTGTAATGAAAAAGAAAAACGCGTTGTCGGCAAGATCACCATCCTTCCCTGGAAGATGTTTTTGAAGCGGTTGTGGGAGGGAGGAGTTATATAACCGGTAAATGATCGCGGCCCCATAGAGAATAGTCTGCTGCTAACATCTGACAATAACTTGAAATATAGTCACGGATGGTTCGAACAATGGGGGTATCTGCATGTTTAAATGGAAAGTGCATTGGTAAAAAAATGAGCTTAAAATGCCCTTCACGAATTTAGGTGGAGATGGTCGTTTATTGAAAAAAGGACCGGGGAAAATCCATATTAACTGTTTTATTTGGGGGGTAAGCAAATGATAAGAAAGAAAGAAAGAAAGAAAGAAAGAAAGAAAACATTCTTCTAAAGAAAATTATTGAGGCCATCAGTCAAGAACCGACTGGAAAACTCCTTGATCTCGGGTGCGCCTCGGGCCATTATTCCCTCGAACTTGCTAAACTCGGGTTTAGTGTCACGGCAACTGACGTGACTAATCGATTTTTGTACAGTGACAAAATCAAATTTGTCCAATTTGATAGTAATAAGCCGCTGCCTTTTGAAAATGAATCCTTTGATTATGTCCTCTTGGCCGAAGTCATTGAGCACTTGAAAGCGCCTTTTGCTGCAATCCTGGAAATTAACCGTATTTTGAAAAGCCGGGGGAAGTTGTTTTTATCAACCCCGAATATTTTAAATTTAGAATCTCGTATGCGGTTTTTGTTCGAGGGAACCTATGAGTATTTTCGTGAGCCCCCGCTTGATCACGTGACTCATTGCCGTGAAACAGGTATCGATGACTCTCAAGTTCATATTGTTCCTTACCGTTATCATGAATTGGAATTCTTATTAAAGGATTGTGGTTTTGATATTTCCAAGATTTCGACAAGTACACTGGAGGGTCGTAATCTATCTTTCCTTATTCCGATTATCAAACTTCAAATGTCTTCAAAAAAGAGGCGATCGATAAAAAAGGGCGGGATTGATTATCGGCGCATTAACCAAATTCTCCTGAGTAAAGAGCTTCTCTTTGGGCGGCATCTCATCGTAAAAGCTGAAAAGATATTTTAATCTTGCAGGCGAGTGAGTAGCTCTTGAATACCCAAAGATTTTCGGTGGGATATGATTAGCCGTTGATAATCTCGCCATTTCGCGCAAAATCACAAATTGGGCTTTCTTTACTTTTCCACTTTTGAAGGGTCGTGGCCACGGCCAGAACAGGCGTGAAGATTTGATAAATGGCTTCGGAGAGAATATTGATGCGGGTCCAAGGTCCTTCCTGAAGGTATGGCTTGTTTTATAACGTAAGATAATCGGTCATTGACATGCCTTTATACTTAGTATCACTCTTGTAGAGATGGGGTGCAATTATGATCACGATAGTCGTAACCACCAAGGGGCAAATTGTTATTCCTTCCAGAATCCGCAAGAAATTAAATATCAAAAAGGGGACACGGCTTTATATTGAGGAAAAAGGAGATGCGTTGATCATCAAGCCTGTCACATCGGAATATTTTTCCAGGATGGCGGGGGTTTTGGGGACAAAAGGAAAGCTAACAAAGGCATTGTTAGAAGAACGCGTCAGAGATAAAGAGAGGGGATCTTAAGGCAATGAAAAAGATTCTGGACGCCTATGCCCTCCTGGCTTTTTTAGAAAAGGAGGCCGGTGCTAAGAAAGTTGAATCGTTTTTGTCTCGGCAACACAGAAGGATGATTATTTATTGATGTCCACGGTTAACTTGGGCGAGGTCTATTATATTGTTTTGCGGGAATGCGGCCCGAAAAAAGCATCTGAGATTGAGGAAATAATTAAAGAATTACCCATAGAAATTATCGATGTTACGTGGGAACTTGCCAAAGAGGCGGCACGTTTCAAAGCCGCGCACAAGTTGTCTTATGCTGATTGTTTTACCGCCGCCCTGGCCAGGCTTCACAAAGGTGAGGTTATAACCGGAGACAAAGAGTTTAAGTCGATAGTCAATGAAGTCAAGGTCGACTGGATTGAATAACATAGAATTGACCGTCGCTGGTACCGTGTTAACTTAATTGCTAATAGTAGAACACGGTACAACAGTGCGCTTTTTCTTGAAATCATCTCTTAAGAATTAATCCGACAATGTACTAGTAATCCTGAATGAATAGCATTTTTTAACCGGCTAGATGATCTGCGGATTTGTAATGGCGTGCTTCCCGTGATGCTGGGACGGGCCGGGACGATTTCTTCAATGGATCCTGAAATCTCGCCAGCGGCAGGCAAAGCACGCCCAATACCCATTGGCTTGTGCGTTTTAGAAAATCACGTCGATTGATTCCTTGTTTGGTCATTATTTTCCTCCTCTCTTGTGCTCCTGTGTTCTTGTGTCCTGTGCTCTTGTTTCACTGCCAAATTCCCGGTATCTTTGTCTGACAAAACCGGCATTTACTGTCAACGATATTGTTCTCGAGAATCTGATACCCGATGCGCCTGATGAGAATTTTCTTGTCATGTGGGCAGAGGGTGTTATTGCCTTCATGCCCCGGGACATTGCCGACATAGGTGTAGTGGATGCCTTCCTCCTTAGCGATCTGCCAGGCCATGGTGAGGGTCTCGGGCGGTGTCGGCGGCAGATTTTTTAATTGATGCATGGGCCAGAAGCGGGAGAAGTGCAAGGGGACATCCGGGCCCAGGTTGTCCACCATCCATTGGCACAGGGTGCGGATGTCTTGTTCGCTGTCATTCCAGGTCGGGACAACGAGGTTCGTGATCTCAACCCACACGCCCTCCCGGCACATGATTTTGATGGCCTTTTGAATCGGCGCCAGTTCTGCCGAAGACATCTTTTGGTAAAATTCTTCGGTAATTCCTTTCAAATCCACATTGGCCGCGTCCATGTACGGGCAGAGTTCTAACAGGGGTTCTTCCTCAATGTACCCGGCGGTGATCATCAGATTCAGCAGTCCTGCTTTTCGCGCGAGTTTGGCCGTATCCAGGGTGTATTCAAAAAAAATGACGGGATCCGAATAGGTATAGGCAATGCTTTTGCATTGGGCCCGGATGGCCTCGCTCACGACTTTCTCTGGCGGCAGATCATAATTCTGTGTTTCTTCAGGCACCCGCTGGGAGATCTGCCAGTTTTGGCAGAATTTGCAATGGAGGTTACAGCCGGCGGTGGCAATGGAAAAAGAACCGGTGGCCGGCAGGACATGAAACAGGGGTTTCTTTTCAATGGGATCCACATGGACAGAACAGGGATTGCCATAGACCAATGTTTGCAGTTTCCCGTCCAGGTTCAACCGTACCCGGCAGTCGCCGCGCTGGCCTTCGACTAAGCGGCACCGGCGGGGGCATAACGTACATTCGAGGGTTTTCGTTTTAGACTTCACTTGATTTCCTTCCAATAGCCGGCCTCGCGCGGGCTAAGACCGGCGTCGGTGATGCCTTTTTTCACCTTTTCCACATCGATCACAATCTGAATGGTTTTGGGCCGAATGACCGAAAAGACATTTTCAGTAATGATCCCGCCGAGTAGGAGAACGCTCACGCTTAAAACAACCAGGAAATATTTGTCCTGCCCGCCGGTGTCTTGTGTCTTGTGGTCTTGTGCCTTTGTCATTTTGTAAATTTATTTATTTTTAAGGTTTCCTGCGGACACTTTTGAACACACTTGCCGCAGAGGATGCATTCCGGCGCCTCAATAACCGGAAGACTTTGTTCATTCATCGTGATCGCCTGGGTCGGGCAGACGCGCACGCAGGCCGCGCAACGCGTGCAGTCATTTCCCAGTCGAATTTTGTAAAAGCTTCCTCGCGCGATTA